>Ga0213826_1000460_pt1 | contig 21415 bp, 20 predicted proteins | sample MC6MC0899MG_FD_180668 | JGI IMG/M metagenome (GOLD analysis project Ga0213826, IMG submission 180668) | Enriched soil aggregate microbial communities from Iowa State University, Ames, United States - MC6-MC0899-MG | ecosystem: Environmental > Terrestrial > Soil > Unclassified | place: USA: Iowa...
GCCCGCTTCGAGCAGGGGCTGGGCCTGATGCTCGATGGCATCGAACTCCGCCTGTCCCGCGAATCCTGATATCCCGATGCCTTTCTTTTTCCCGCTGTTCCGACCGGAAAGCCCCTCGATGCGCGCACCCTACCTCCGCAGTTTCTCCCTGATCCTGGCTGTCGCGCTGCTGTCCGCGTGTGGCGGCAAGGACGACAAGGCCACGGCCGACGCCGCGGCCGCCAGCTCGGCGCTGCCGGTCTCGCTGGCGCCCGCGCAGCAGCAGACCATGGCGCGCACGGTGCTGGTCTCCGGGCCGGTGACCGCCTACGAGGAGATGCAGCTTGGCGTGGAAATCAGCGGCCAGCGCGTGACCGCGTTGCTGGTGGACGTGGGGCAATGGGTCAAGCAGGGCCAGGTGCTGCTGCAGGTGGACCATCGCACCCTGGACAGCGAACTGGCGCAGGCCGATGCCTCGCTGCGCCAGGCGCAGGCCTCGCAGGAACTGGCCCGCATGAACTACGAGCGCAGCGCCAAGCTGGCCGCCCAGCAACTGATCAGCGAAAGCAGCCTGGATGAGCTGCGCGCCTCACGCATCAATGCCGAAGCGCAGACCTCCACCGCACGGGCCGCGCGCGACGCCGCCAAACTGCGCCGCGACTTCGCCGACCTGCGCGCACCGGCCGATGGCCTGATTTCCAAGCGCCTGGTGCAGCCGGGCCAAGTGGTGTCCGCTGGTACCGAGCTGCTGCGCCTGATCCGCGATGGCCGCCTGGAATGGCGCGCGGAGCTGCCGGAAAACCAGCTGGCCGACGTGGCCGTCGGCAATACCGTGGAGCTGCCGTACGCCGGCCAGGTGGTCAGCGGCCGCATCCGCGCGGTCACCCCGGGTGTCGATGGGCAGACCCGCACCGGCACGATCTACGCCGACCTGCCCGCGCCCGGCCCGCTCAAGCAGGGCATCTATGTGGATGGCCGCATCGTCACCGGCGACGGCCCGGTGCTGACCATCCCGACCGCGGCGATCGTGCAGCGCGACGGCCACAACTACGTGTTCACCGTGAACGACAAGCAGCAGGCCACCCGCCACCGCGTCAGCACCGGGCAGGCCGTCACGGGCCGCACCGCGATCCTTGACGGGCTGAAGGCGGGCGACCAGGTGGTGGTGGATGGCGCCGGCTTCCTCGGTGAGGGCGACCGCGTGCGCGTAGTGGCCGCGACCAAGGCCGCCGCACGATGAACATCTCTGCCTGGGCGATCAAGCGCCCCCTGCCTGCCCTGCTGATCTTCTTCGTGCTGTGCGTGGCGGGCCTGTGGGGCTTCCATCAGCTGCCGGTGGCGCGCTTCCCCGATATCGCCTTCCCGATGACCACGGTCACCGTCACCCAGCCGGGCGCATCGCCCAGCCAGCTGGAAGCCGAGGTGACCCGCAAGGTCGAGGACTCGGTGGCGACCGTCAACAACGTCAAGCGCGTGATGTCCTCGGTCAGCGAAGGCGTCAGCACCACCACCATCGAGTTCCAGCTGGAGGCCGATCTGGCCACCGCGCTGGACGACACGCGCGACGCGGTCACCCGCATCCGCACCGACCTGCCGCAGGACATCCAGGAGCCGGTCATCTCCAAGGTCGATATCGGCGGTTCGCTGATGACCTATGCGCTGGTCGCCCCGCACATGACCACCGATGAGGCCAGCTGGTTCGTCGACCGCGACATCTCGCGTGCGATGTATGGCGTTCCCGGTGTCGCGCGCGTCACCCGCGTGGGCGGCGTGCAGCGTCAGGTGCGGGTGGACCTGGATCCCAATGCCCTGATCGCGATGGGCATCACCGCCGGCGATGTTTCCCAACAGTTGGCCCGCATCCAGGTCGAGCGTGCCGGCGGCAAGACCGAGGTCGAGGGCGCGCAGCAGACCATCCGCACACTGGGCACCGTCGGTGACGCGCAGGCGTTGCGCGACTACTCCATCGCCCTGCCGGACGGGCGCGCGGTGCGGCTCTCCACGCTGGCCACCGTCACCGATGCCGCCGCTGACCCCACCGAGGCCGCCCTGCTGGATGGCAAAGGCGTGGTGGCGTTCTCGATGTCGCGCACGCGCGGCTCCAGCGAGGTCAAGGTGGAGGCCGGCGTGCATGACGCGCTGGACAAGATCAAGGCCGAGCATCCGGGCATCGACTTCCGCCTGGTTACCACGGCGATCGACGAGACCCACCGCTCCTACGATTCCTCGATGACCATGCTCTGGGAGGGCGCGCTGCTGGCCTTGCTGGTGGTGTGGTTGTTCCTGCGCGACTGGCGCGCGACCTGGGTGTCCGCATTGGCGCTGCCGCTGTCGATCATTCCGACGTTCGCGGTGATGTACTTCTTCGGTTTCACCCTCAACATCATCACGCTGCTGGCGCTGTCGGTGGTGGTCGGCATCCTGGTGGACGATGCGATCGTGGAGATCGAGAACATCGTGCGCCACCTGCGCATGGGCAAGCCGCCCTTGGAAGCTGCGCGCGAAGCTGCGGGTGAAATCGGCAACGCGGTGATCGCCACCTCGCTGACCCTGGCTGCGGTGTTCGTGCCGGTGGCCTTCATGCCCGGCATCGCCGGCAAGTTCTTCCGCGAGTTCGGCTGGACCGCCGCCACTGCCGTGCTGTTCTCGCTGCTGGTGGCGCGCCTGCTCACCCCGATGATGGCCGCCTACCTCCTCAAGCCACACGGCGAGGAGAAGCCGGAATCCCGGCTGATGACCTGGTACCTGGGCTGGGTGGACGCCGCACTGCGCCACCGCGGCCGCACCCTGTGGATCGCCACCGGCCTGTTCGTGGCCTCACTGGCGCTGGTGCCGTTCATCCCGGCTACCTTCATTCCACAGTCCGATCTGGGCCGCAGCAACCTCAACCTCGAACTGCCGCCGGGCACCCGCCTGCAGGAGACCGTGGCCGTCGCCGAACGCGCGCGCGGCCTGCTCAAGGACATGCCCGAACTCAAGCAGGTCTACACCGCCGTCGGCAGCGTGCTGGACCTGGGCGACCCCGGTGCGACCGGCATCGGCGAACCGCGCAAGGCCACCCTGGTGCTCGACTGGGGCAGCGCGGACAAACGCGAACGCGACCAGCGCGTGCTGGAGCGGGAGGCGCGCGAGCGCCTGGCCGACCTGCCCGGCGTGCGCGTCAGCTACGTCAGCTCCGAGCCAGGCAACCTGCTGCAACTGGTGCTCTCCGGTGACGACCCGCAGCGCCTGCAGGATGCCGCCACCGCACTGGAACGCGACCTGCGCGGCATCCAGGGCCTGGGCAGCGTCACCTCCACGGCCTCGCTGCTGCGCCCGGAACTCCAGATCATCCCCAACGCCGCCCGCGCCGCCGACCTCGGCGTGGCAACGGCCGACATAGCCGAAGCCGCCCGCATCGCCACCGCTGGCGATTACGAACAGCGCCTGGCCAAGCTCAACCTGCCCGACCGCCAGGTGCCGATCCGGGTCGGCTTCGCCGAAGCCACGCTGGCCAACCCGGGCTTGATCAGCCAGTTGCGCGTGCCCGGTCGCAATGGCCCGGTGCCGCTGGCCGCCGTCGCCGACATCCAGCAAGGCAGTGGCCCCTCGCAGATCTCGCGCTACCAGCGCCAGCGCAACGTGACCCTCACCGCCGAACTCAACGGTCGCCCGCTGGGCGATGTGATGACCGAAGTGCAGGCCCTGCCGGGCGTCAAGCAGCTGCCGCCAGGTGTGACCTTCCTCAACACCGGCGATGCGGAAGTGTTCGTCGAGCTGTTCATCGGTTTCATGCTGGCCATGGCGGCGGGGTTGATCTGCATCTACATGGTGCTGTTGCTACTGTTCAACCATGCACTGATGCCGATCACCATCCTCGCCGCGGTGCCGCTGTGTGCCGGCGGTGCGTTCGGTGCGCTGCTGATCACCCAGAACATGCTCTCGCTGCCGGCGCTGATCGGCCTGCTGATGCTGATCGGCATCGCCACCAAGAACTCCATCCTGCTGGTGGACTACGCGGTGATGGCCGAAGACGAACACGGCATGAGCCAGCACGACGCGCTGATCGACGCCTGCCGCAAGCGTGCACAGCCGATCATCATGACCACCCTGGCGATGGGCGCGGGCATGATGCCGATCGCGCTGGGCTTTGCGGGTGATTCCAGTTTCCGGGCCCCGATGGCGATTGCCGTCATCGGTGGCTTGATCACCTCCACGCTGCTGAGCCTGATTGTGATTCCGGCGGCCTTTACCGTGGTGGATGATGCGGGGGACTGGTTGTCGCGGAAGTTCCGGCGGCGGTCGTCGCATCCGGCGGGGAGTGGTACGGAGTGAGGTGACTGTCTGCTTCGCCACAACCAAATAAGCCCCGGCCAAGGCCGGGGCTTTTTGACAGCGACCGGGCTGCCCAGCGCATCCACATGCGTCCAGGTAACACCTGTCGGGCTGCGGGTCGCCAGCAGTCGACCACCTACATGGATGTCCTCCGAGCCGCCCTTTCCTCGTCGCTCTTCGTGCACCACCTTCCCAGCCAACGAATACATCGCGCGCAGGCGTTGCCCTAGAGCATCGTACGCGACCGCACTCCGCCTATAGGAATCGTAGGCATAGCGCTCCACCTCCTCCTTCACTTCACGCAGCCTATTGCCAAAGTTGAAGTCGGACTTCCGCCCACTGCGTAGCTGGAGATTGCCTTGAACATCCCAGGCCAACCCGGTCACCAGGCTTGCCTGGAACACCTGCCCTACGTGCTTGGACCGGAGTACAGGACAACGCCATGCACACGCAAGTCCGAGTGCGCCTCACACCCCGTGCTTTCGTTCTGGAAACACGCATGAGGAAGCCCAGCCATGTCCATCTCGAAGACCACTCTGGAGCGATTGACAAAGTTGGCATAGCGCCTACCGTCTTCACTTCCCGTGACAAGACGACCGTCCGGATAGGCAGCCTTCAGCGCCACCAGCGTGGAGCCAACGCCAATTCCCTTCTCATCTGCCAATCCCTCGGACATAGTTCGCAGCCTCTCTATCCGGCCTTGATCGAACCAGCATTCGACAACCAAACCGTCGGGCAACGAGACGTCCATGACTATATATTCTTCCCCTTCCTGCATAACCGATCGTTCAATTATGGGATTCCCGGCTTTTAAAATCTGGTTCTTGGTCATCCCAATACGCAGGCCCGCAAGTGAGCCACTATTGGCATCAACTCCTGGCACCAAAGGAACAGCTTCAGAAGGCGTATGCTTCGCCACATCCATTACGTCGGAGGGAGAAGGACTGCATGCCACTAGCATCAGGAGCCAAGCTCCGCCGGAGATGATCTTCATTCTTTGGGTTTCCAGTCACTGAAGCGTCCCTGCGTTCCATCCTGCTTAAGATCTACATGCACGCCACGTCCATCAGTATATTGATTGACCCGATTGAATTCGCCGGAACTATGGGCCGCATCAGCGGCCTGCTTAGCTGTGCTCCCATTGATCCGTATATTTGCCGCGTTGTCCTGTAGGTGCTGACTCCGACTCGCACCACCCACCGTTCGATTTTGATCCACCGTTCTTTGGCCACTAGTAACTTCGACAGATCCGGGATTGGCTGGCGCACCCGAGCTGAGTCAGGCTAGGCCTGCCCGGCTTGAAGCTAACCGCCCTGCGTCCGAAATAGTAATTGTCCCCGGGCAACCGCAGAACTCAGCGAGCAAGCGATAGCCCATTGAGCCAGATCACGAACCGTCACTATCCAGCTACTCTAGCCGCTTGCTTCAGCGCGCAACGAGCGATCAGCACGGTCATAGCTGCGCGGCTATTTCAAAAGCAGAGGAGCTAGTGATGGACGAAGCCAATGGCCTAGGTCCTCACGAACCCTAAGCGAGCCTGAGGCCAAGGTGCTCGCAGCTGCTGCAATTGATCAGTACGGCTAAGCACCATCCACAGTTGGATGCAATTGAGCTGATGCACGCGATGACTCGAGTCAAAACCCTCACCAATCAATGAGTTCCAGCACCGACCACAAACAAAGAGCCCCGACGTGGGCCGGAGCTTCTCTAAAACCGGCTCCGGAAACAGGAGTCGAACCTGCGCCTTACTTATTACGAACCCAGCGAGCAGACCACACGAGCAAACAAAGCGGCTAACAACTGGCCAGATAAACACTACTCGCGAGGAGCGGGCCCAAGACTCTCAGAGCCAAATGCGCCAAATCCACGGATATCTACAGCAGCACGGAATAGCGCAAGGACCATCACTTCCGCATCATCAAGAAACGAATAATTATCCAAAAGCTCTGAAACCTCAACGGACACAAAATAATCCAAGTCCCAATTTCTAAGCCTCTCGACACTCAAAGGAATATTGTGAACTACATTTAAAATAACTACAGCCCCGCGAATATTTCCATTAGAAACACTAGCAACAGCAGCGTCAATTGCAAACTCAATCAAAGCCCTTGCGGGAATCACCTCAATGGCTTCGATGTCTCTCGAAACCCCACTCAGAGCAACTAGAGCATCGCCAGCCCGCGCCCCGACAAGGAGAAAATTTCTTGCAGAAACCAAGGCCGCGACAACACGATCAACTGAATTCACACGAAATCCCGTCAAATATAAATTATGAGATCTTCCCCACGAACATCTCTATATGGCAAATCTTCACACGCATTTCAGTATCCAAGACCCGGAGAATACACCAAATCCGCCGGACTCTTATGTGCGCCCCACGGCAACTGGACCTCTCCTACGGGGACCTCAGACACTCCCGCTCGCGGTGCGGCCAATGCGCGATGTCGATCATCTAGAATGTAAAGCGCTCCTTCATGTCGCGTGACAACCAGAGGCTCTCTCACAGCCCCATCGTCTCTTATACTTTTCACAAGGCGACCCAGGGCTATTGCTCACGGTCCTCCCATGAGTCGCGACTAGGACAGGATGCGAGGCGGTGTTTGGATGCGGATCGTCCGCATGCGATTCAATCTAAAGGGGACCTACCGCAGGCTTGCAGGGCTTGCCGTCGAAATCTGCTGCAGCGGCCGAGATACTGATCATGCCTCCCGACTGCATCTCAACCTTAAAAGAAACTCCGCCATCCGTTGACGAATCGTCCAAGGAAGCCTCATTGATTGAACTGCTTGGCCCCCAGTGCTCTCGCCTATCAGCTGAGAATTCGCGCAGCCCTCTGAAGAATATCGACCGGCTCAAAGAGAATTCATCCAGCACAATGAGCACCGCCGAGCTTGCAGCCCAGTCGATTCGTATTTCCAGAAGAGTCCAATCGTGCATCAGAACCTCACTTCGTCTTGAGGGGAAGATGCGCTTCCGGCGACTCCGGAGCGACATGCTTCCCATTGATATCCAAACGTTGGCCACCAGCATCATTCACATGACAATGGGGGCCGCAGGCAGCGTCGGGATGTACCAGTACCCTTTGGTTACCGTTCACTGGATCTACGTAGGCCCCTTTTCCAGCAGAGGGGTCCGGGCCTTTGGGCTGGAGACCGCTCTGCTTTGCAATCCCATCGATCTCTCCCGCGGTACGTCGGGCAGCATTCGCATTCGCCCTCCCCTCAACCCCAGCTAGATCGCGCGCTGCCAGCGCGGCCCGGAGCATCGCCTCTTCATCTGGCGACAGGAACCGAACTACCTTCCGGCTAGCAGCCGATCGCTGACGCATGCCCAAGAGCGGATTGGACTCGATCAGCTTCCACTCAACGGCCCGAGACAAGGCAGACCGCAGGCAAGCAAAGTCGCGCGCTGCGGTAGCCTTGGTCACGGCGACAGGGCCAGTGACACGCCCGCGCCACCATCGCTCCATGGTAGGCACGTCAATCTCAATGATCTGACGGCGCAACAGCCGCGGGAACACCGATCTGATGCGGTCCAGGTACTGACGACCACCCTTGAGCTCAGCTATCGCCCAAGGCTCGAAGTGATCGTTGAGCAGAGTTTCGAGTGTGCAGCTAGTGGGCTTGGACTTTGCGAGCGCGGGCAATCCCGACTGAACGTACTCAGCAACGGCTTGCCGAGCTTGTTCCCGGGCCTGATCAAGCGTCAGGTGTTCGACCGAACCCAAGGTTCGACGCTTACCGTGCGCCCAGGTCACGATCCATGCCTTATGCCCGGAGGGCTGCACACGAAGAATCAGACCACGAACCTGAGCGTCCCTGAGCTCATAGGGGCGATCCTTTGGTTCAGCCGTGAGAACGATGCGTTTGGTGAGGACGGATGACATTGATCGGTGTCCCGTAGTGGCGATAAGGCCAACTTAGGACAGCATGCGAGGCGGTGCTTGGATGAGGATCGTCCGCAGCGCTCTACTCCTCCAAATAACGAGCTTAAGCTCACTCATTCATCAGACCTGCGCCTGAGTCCGGCCCGATAAAATCAATCAACGCTTCGATTTCCAGCCCACGCTCATTAGGTTCATCGTCCAATTTCAGGCCAGTGTCGGAGAGCTCTCGAACAAGCGCATCAACCAACCACTCCCGATCATTTCCATCGAATAAACACTCGTCGCCCTCCAGCTTCTCAAATGACAGATCACGGCCATTTTTGGCGCAAATCTCCAAAAGCAGCATGCGCAAATGCAACGGCATCTTTCCACTCATTTCACTTCACCTTTGGGTCTCTCACACCATTACTATTTCGAGGAATTGTAGTTATCACTTTTCCATCACCGTTCAGAACAACCTTGGCATCCCTCCCCGTGTATACCGTCTTGCCTCCGGCCTGCTCCGCTACCTTTAAGGGCTCTCTAACTGCCGACAAAATTGCTTTTGGAGATACACCCCTGCCGCCATCACGTGAAATCGCCTGATTCAGACCGTGCTTGGTGTATCCCGTTATCCTCCCAGCAACTGCGCCGGTCCCTGTCACTCCCGCAGCGCCAGCCCCGATTTCGGTCGCGGTAGCTACAGCAGCAGGATTGGCTAGCGCTACCATGCCCACCTCAGCTACCACGGGGGCAAGCATTACACCTGTTGCGGCAATCGCAAAGGGCTGTAACGGCTTGTACACGTTGCCATTGCCAGCCTCCATGTCCTTACGATGCTGTTCGACAAAACGCTCTGCTGCTTGTCGCCCATCCGGATCAGTAAAGCGATACGGATTTCCGTTCGCATACCTGTAACGATTGAACTGCCCAACAGGCTGCTCATACGCCGTCACCGGATCCACCGACAGCCCCCCACTAAGGGGGCCGCATTGGCATTTGCCCTCCCCTCAACCCCGGCCAGATCGCGCGCTGCCAGCGTGGCCCGAAGCATCGCTTCTTCGTCCGGGGACAGGAACCGAACTACCTTCCGGCTAGCAGCCGATCGCTGACGCATGCCCAAGAGCGGATTGGACTCGATCTGCTTCCACTCCACCGCTCGCGACAACGCTGACCGCAGGCAGGCAAAGTCGCGCGCTGCGGTGGCCTTGGTGACGGCATTGGGTCCAGCGACTCGCCCACGCCACCACCGTTCCATCGTCGGAACGTCAATCTCAATGATCTGACGGCATAGCAGCCATGGGAACACTGATCGAATGCGATCCGGGTACTGACGACCACCCTTGAGCTCAGCAACAGCCCAAGGCTGGAAGTGATCGTTGAGCAGCGCTTCGAGTGTGCAGCTAGTGGGCTTGGACTTCGCGAGGGCGGGCAATCCCGACTGAACGTATTCAGCCACGGCCTTCCGGGGCATGGTCCCGGGCTTGGTCGAGCGTCAGATGTTCGACCGACCCCAACGTACGACGCTTACCATGCGCCCAGGTCACGATCCACGCTTTGTGCCCGGAGGGCTGCACGCGAAGAATCAGACCGCGAACCTGAGCGTCCCTGAGCTCATAGGGGCGCTCTCGGGGCTCTGACGTGAGAACGATGCGCTTGGTGAAGGGGGATGACATTGGGCCGAGCGTCCGTAAGTGGCGATAAGGCCAACTTAGGACAGGATGCGAGGCGGTGTTTGGATAAGGATCTTCCTCATCTAGGCATCTGCAGGCATCAGAGAAGGCACGACACGCGAGAGAACTTCAACGCAGACATCGTCGGAGAAGACCGCATAATGCGCCATATTGTCCAAAGAATGAACACCACCGCTCGAATTCTCCAACCACGTCAAAAACGATGAGCTGGTTGCACGCATCAGGTTATGCCCGGCCACCACTACTCCTGACTCCCAGTATTCCTGGAGACTTCCCTCCTGAGTAATTCGAACGGCCAACGGCGTTGCGAACATCAGAATCCACGCCTTCCTTCCCGTATTCTCGAACAAATCTACATTCAGAGATCCGTCAATCGAATATCTAACCTCCCCCACATTCCACGCGCAATCCTTATCCATTCCGTCAGGTCGCCACTCTTCAAAATTTGCAGAAAGCTGTCCCATCATGGCTTCTTCCCATATCTAAACTCATCGGTGGTTCGACCATCCTGGCGCTGAATCTCCAGCGTCGGCCGTCCATCCTTGGAGTAATTCCTATCAATCACTCGACTTCCATCCTCCAATTGCCCCACGCGAGTTCCGTTAGCCTTTGTGTCGACATCCTTGGGACCCAGCGCGTCAAAATCCTTTGCTTTTTGATCTGATTCGGCTCCTCTATCCCATACCCGGGTGCCTCGGGTAGTGACATTTTCAATAGTCGATTCACCTCGTAGTCCAGCTACGCTATCCGGCGACTGCTTTCCCCCTCCCCCCTCAGTGGAGTCGGCCGGATCAGTCCCCTCACTCCGCTGGATGGAATCAATTGCATTTGAGACTAACCTCCCCCCGTACGCTATCGTCAGAATTGCAGGAAGGGCCAGAGCATCAGCGATGCCGTTCACCTCACCAGAACATCGATTCTCGTTACAAGTGACTGCACGTCCATCAGGATCTGTGAACTTGTACGGATTCCCGTTCGCATACCGATACCGGTTGAACTGCCCAACAGGCTGCTCATACGACGTCACCGGATCCACAGACAGGAACACACCCAACTGCGGATCCATGTACCTCTGCTGCATGTAACTCAGCCCTGTGGCCGAATCGCTCACATGCCCGGTGTAGCCCGGCCCATCCTTGACCTGCCCGCCCAGCTCGGCACCGCACGGCTCAAACCGGCGTCGTTCGACAACGCTTCCTGTGCCAACCGTGACAGCGACCGGGCTGCCCAGCGTATCCACATGCGTCCAGGTAACCCCTATCGGGCTGCGAGTCGCCAGCTGTCGACCCCCTACATGGATGTACTCCGAGGCGCCCTTCTAACCCCATCCAGTGATTTCTGGATCGCGGCATTCGACGCACCGCGAGGGCCACCGGCGCGCGAACTTGCCCAACAAGAACTTCACCGGATTCTGTCACAAGACCCGTCACGCCTCCTCCTGCCCCCTTGCTTGCTTGAGCTTCTGCCGATGCCGATCTAGCCGCCTGCCCGCATGAACTCATCGACCCATCAACTGAATTGTCAAACGCCGTTGGTAAGCTCAGCTGCCGCCATCGCCGCCTGCTCTTTCAACTGTTCGGCGCTGAGATAGAAGGATGGCATCGACGCCAACAAATCTTCGTCATCGGTGTATGAATCCACATCTCCAAACAGCCGATCAAGGATCTCAAAGCTATCCTCGGGAAGCTCCGATATCTCATTCTTGAACTTCTCAAGATACATCCTACTAAAGCTCTTGGCATCAATCCTGCCATCAATGTACGAAGTTATCAGTGATAGGTACTCGTCTGCTTTGCGCACCATCTCCCCCCTCCAAGCGAACCATTGTCAAGCACATGTCTCAGCTGCTGGTCACTCATCTTCCAGCCCGAGAGAAAGCTTCCAGAAGAATCCTTCATCACGTTCAACCCTGTCCCGGGATCGACAGAATGCATTACATCCTTGCCGCGATATGCTCCCTGGATGCTCATACGCCGTCACCGGATCCACCGACAGGAACACCCCCCCAACTGCGGGTCCATGTGCCGCTGTTTTAGTTAACCAGCGGGGCGGGAATTACCCATAACGATGCCGCCATCCATAGATTCAGGCCGCCAACACGTCGACGACTGGAAATGCGAAGAATTTAAGATAGGGGGCTGGCTCAATGCTGAAATCAGCCGACTCCACCCTCCAATCTTTTGGATGCCCCAAGAGAATCGCACCCCGGCGACCGTACAATTCATCGCGCAGCAGACGATCAAGGCCATCCATGTCTGCATCAGCGAGAAAGCGTTCAATCATATGCTTTTCCTGCCCAAGAATATTGATTACGAAGTAGACTCTATCCTGCAAGGGTTTGCTGACGTCCGCCTCCACGCAGATTGCGTAGAAGTATCTACCACCATCGTCCAAGACTTGCTGCAACTCATCGTCGTACCATTCCACAATCAAGTCGATCTTCATTTGTAAACCTCATTGAACTTCTGAGCCACTTTCTCCGTTACTGGCTTGGGGAGTTCCACAATATGGTGGCTCGGATTATTCCCGGCTTGAGGTGTATTGAACGCGCTCTTTGCCTCCGCCTGATCGGCAACCCGGTGTTTAATTCTATCCGCCTCCGGAACTTCAATACCTCTAGACCCACGACTCTGATCATTGAGCTCCAGGTACCAGTGAGAAGAAAGCTCGCCCATCCGAATTTAAGTATTCCGTTATGTAATTCATCGCAACGCCGATGCTACGCTCAACGAACTCACCTATCTGCTCACCATCACTTCGGTCGCAATACCAATTGTCGTACGTTGGTTCAAGGCGACCGTTCTCAAGCCTGTACACGTCACCACCGGCGACCGCAATTCCCTCTTGATGCAACCTCTCCAGTGCGTACAGCGCTCCAGCCTGATCAAGCGCCCAATTACGCACGCCCAGCACTTCCAGAGATTCGCCTGCACTCAGTATCGAATCGATTTTTTCTGACCATACATACTGAACCACGATCACAGTTCCTTTTCGGGCTTGAATAGCCGGTGATTGATGACACCATTTGCATCCTTTATGAATTCAAAGCTGCCCTCACGTCCTTTGTATCCTCCGGGTATCGTCAGCATCTCGCGTGCGACACCATCACCACCTTTGATGCTCGTCACTTGACCCGCCGCCTGAAATGCCTTTACGCTTTCAGGAAAGGCGTGATAGTCCCCTTGCTTCATCTGACCAAGCACTTTATCCGTATACTTCGCGCCAGAGAAGAAGTCTCTCGCGACACCAGCCTCCCTTCCTGCTAGGCCTGCCACTCCTGCAGTTCCTGTCACTCCCGCAGCGCCAGCCCCGATTTCGGTCGCGGTAGCCACAGCAGCAGGATTGGCTAGCGCTGCCATGCCCACCTCAGCTACCACGGGGGCAAGCATTACACCTGTTACGGCAATCGCAATGGGCTGTAACGGCTTGTACACGTCGCCATTGCCAGCCTCCATGTCGTTACGATGCCGTTCGACAAAACGCTCTGCTGCTTGTCGCCCATCCGGATCAATAAAGCGATACGGGTTGCCGTTCGCATACCGATACCGATTGAACTGTTCAACCGGCTGCTCATACGCAGTCACCGGATCAACCGACAGGAACACGCCCAAGTGAGGATCCATGTACCTCTGCTGCATGTAACTCAGCCCTGTGGCCGAATCGCTCACATGCCCGGTGTAGCCCGGCCCATCCTTGACCTGCCCGCCCAGCTCGGCACCGTACGGTTCAAACCGGCGGCGCTCGACAACACTGCCTGTGCCATCCGTGACAGCGACCGGGCTGCCCAGCTCATCCACATGCGTCCAGGTACCCCCTGTCGGGCCGCGGGTGGCCAGCAGTCGACCACCTACATAGATGTACTCCGAGGCGCCCTTCCCTCGCCGATCTTCATGCACCACCTTCCCGGCCAACGAATATAACGCGCGCAGGCGTTGCCCCTGGTCATCGTACGCCACGGCACGCCGCCCATAGGCATCGTAGGCATAGCGCTCCGCTTCCTGCACTTCGCGCAGCCTGTTGCCAAAGTCGAAGTCGTACTTGCGTCCGTTGCGCAGCAAGAGATTGCCTTGAACATCCCAGGCCAATCCGGTCACCGTCGCGCCAGCATCATCGCGGACATTGGTCAGCTGGTTGCGCCCGTCGTACCAGAACTGCTGGCTGCGCACGCCACCCAGCTGCACGCTCAGTAGATTGTCCTGCACGTCATATGTGTAGCGGAATGCGCCATCGCCCCCGAAGGAAGTCGACTGCGCAAGCGTCAGCCTGCCCTGGCCGTCGTAACCCATGCGGATGTCATGCGCAGTTCCCTGCTGCCGATCGATGATTGCCGAAACATCACCATTGGCGCCGTACTGATACAGAAGCTCGCTGGCAGTGCCATCCTTTAATTGCGACGGAAGCATCCGCGCATTGAGCACGCCCTGATGCTCGATGCCATTGCCATAGCGCATGCCAGCGAGCGCGCCATTGGGATGCCAGGCGATGTTCTCGGCATAGAGCGCTCCAGCACTGTCAGAGATTCGTCTGGGCTGGCCGAGGGCGTCGGGCTCATAGCTCAGTATCAGCCCTCCTGGTCGCGTCTCGCTGGACAGGTTCCCATTTCTATCGTGGCCATAGCCTATTGAAAGCGGGCTGCCGCCATCGAGGGTCGACTCTTCCCATATGAGCTGCCGGCTTGGTGAGTATCGATAGCTGTTGACGACCGCGGCGTTCTGCCCATCGTTGCTGGTGATCACCTTCGAGGGAAGCCCGTCCGGCGTGTACTCCCAGCGCTGATTGCCCCTGCCGTCGGGAAAGCGCAGTTCCACAAGGCGATTTCGCGCATCGTAGACGCGATCGACCCGACGTCCAGAAGACCAGGCCGATTCGCGATCACAGCGCCCGGCATCCGGCAGTGCGAGGCCCGCAGCAGACCAGGTCAGATTGCCAGCTCCGTCATACTCCATCACGGCCGCACCGGTTTCCGGCTCGATCACCTTGCATAGTCGCTGCTGGGCGTCATACACGTATCGCCGGACCGCACTGGCGGGTGACTGCGGCGCGCTCACGCTGATCGTGATCTCGTCGCTACCCGATGCTCCACTAGAGTCGCGGGCAACGGCGCGCAGCGTGTGCGGTCCTTCGCCCAGCCCAGTCAGCTGCACCTGATAGGGAGCCGAGGACAATTCCGCGACAAGCACTCCGTCCCGGTAAAGCCTGACATCACTGACAACGCCGTCGGCGTCGTTCGCCAAGGCACTGAAGAGCGTGGTCGCAGGGGAGGTCAGCGCAGTCGTCGCTTGCGGGGCGGTAATGCGGACGACTGGCGCTTGGTTCGCTGAAAGTGCGTGATGCCCCGAGCCGTTGAGCGCAACCGGCTGTCCGGTCAGCGCGGAAACACCATAAGCGTGAATGGTTTTTCCCAAGCCAGCCTGCAGCACCTCAGCCGAAGGAGTGATCAGGAAGTCATGCGCGCTCCCTGTTGCGCACTGGGCCGCCCTTTCAGCCGGACTTGCCCGGTCGGCCAGATACTCTCCAGCAGGCAGTCCTGCGCCCTCAGGCCCTCCAATGAACACACGCACTTTGATCGGCCCAGGCACATGCGTCGAGCAGGCCCAGCCGACGATATTACCGTCCCGCAGACCCGTGATTGCACCTGAGACCTTTGATGCATGTACGGTCCTGGAGTCGCTCAACGCCACGGCTCCACGCGTATCGCGTACAGATGCCTGCACCGTATGGCTGCCCGGTGATGCGACCCAGTCAACGAAGTGATTGGGCGGGGACGTCACGCCGATCGTGGCGCCGTCCACGCCGAAGCTCACCGATGCAACGCCGTCGTCCGCATCGCTGGCCGTTGCAGAGAGACGAATGACCGTGCCTTCCGAGTACACGGCGCCATGCGCCGGAGATACCAGCGCTACGACGGGCTGCTGGTTGGCCGGCACCACGAATACGCCTGACTGCACTATCGCGTAGTTGGCTGCTCCAACGGGCGAAATGCCGTGCACATGGATCGGCTTCCCCTGATGCGCTGCGATCAGCCCGCCATCAATGGGAATGCGGAAACCGTGTGCATCACCCTGCGTCCCGCAAGCAGACGCTACACCGGCACCGGCAGGCAGATCTGCTCGGGTCGAGGAGACACCAACCCCTTGCCCAGCAGCGCCCCCCACATAGAGATGGACATCAATCGGAGTTTCGATTCCCGTCGAGCAGGCCCATCCCACCAGGTGGGCTCCAGAGATTCCGTCGATGTAGCCCGTAACGTTGGACGCAACGACGTTGACCCTCGGCGCGGGTGTTTCACCGCCGAACCACTCCACTCCGTCCTGCACCATCCGCCACTGGAACCCGTGCGGACCGGGCTGCGTAGGGGCTCGCACGGTAAAGGGGATAGTCACCGTCTCGTTGGGTGCGACGGGCCCCGGCAGGTTGGCCCGGGAAGTACCCCAGGTCAGATTGTCAGGGGGATACCAGGAGCCCAGCCTGAAATTTTGTTCATTCGTCCATGTGTCCTTGCCAATGTTCTTGTAAGTGACACTGACTGCATAAAGCTGCCCGACCACCATCTGCGTGGGCACCGACATCGAGGCATATTCCGACTGTCGGGGGCGGGCCCCTGGTAGCGGCTCGTAGTCTTCTGGGCAACCTTTCGTTGGATGTGGCCGGCTCCCATCCTCACATCGTGGCGGGGCGGCGAATACTGATACGCACAACAAAAGCGATACCACGAGTACCGCAGCACGCAGCCCCCGGCGCCAGACGAAGCACGATTGCCGAATCGGTCCAGTAGGGCTCATCGCTGGCTCCTTTCAATGCTCAAGGGCTTGCCCCACGCGTCGCGCTGGATGGACGTCCTGGCGGATTCGGGACGATCAATGACGGCAGGAAGCTCTTTCACCGGAGCACCGTAACCGTCGAATCGATAGGCTGTGACCTGCCCATCAGGGAGCCGTGTCAGCGCCGAGTTGCCGGCCTGGTAGGTCGTGACTGTGGTCAGCAGTCCAAGTTCACTGTCCTGGGATGTCGAACTCACGCGTCCCACCGCGTCAAATTCGCTCCATACACCTGACGTCGTGCCGTCCGGCGTTCGGGTGGGATAGGACTCGAACGTAGTTCTTCCCGCTTCGTCATAACTGCGCCGAATCCAGGCAACAGAGTCCGCACGCCCATTGTCGCGCCGGGTAGAAAGAACCGGCTGCCACAAGGCATCGAAGAACTGTTCGTTGACTGCATTGCCTCGTGTCTCCGTCCTTCGCCAATGCCCTGCAGCAAGTCCATGCTCCGCGCTACCAACCGGTCCGAATACCACTGCCACCGGATTGCTGATGCTGCCGTCGCAAAGCCCTGCCGTGGCGGCCGGAAAAGTGATGCCACTTATCCGGCCCATGCGATCAAATGCGTAGCATGTCTTGTTGCTGGCCTCATCGACCACAGAGGTGATCCAGCCATTAGCATCGACGTCGGCACGCTGGGAGGTACCGTCGGCGAAGACGGTTTGGCGCGGCGCTCCCCGGTACCACTCCGAAAGGAGTGTCGCATTGCCCCTGCCGTCCACGACTCTGCGCAGATTTCCGTCGGGCCAATACTCGGCGGTGCGGTCGATGCGGCCAAAGATGCTTACCGATACGGGACGGGCCTTGTCGTCGTAGGTCACCTGCTCGGAAGCAACCGCGCTCCCAGCCAGAGATGTTCTTCCCGGCAGATCCAGCACCCAGTGCTGCACGTTGTTCACGGGCGCGAAATCCAGAGTGCGCCCTCCGCCTGTGGAATCCAGATCGGACCGGAACGAGGGCTGCGCAAACACGTTGTAGCCCCCGAAAGTGGAACGGTACCAATCACCATCCAGTTCGATGTCTACCTGGTGAACCGGCGTAAGGCTGCTCAGCGGAGCGAAATTTGACGCCCACGGGGAGCTGGCAGGCACAGCGCCGAGCACCGCAGGATAAGCATTCCCGCTGGACGGAGCGTAATGGTACCGAGTCGTTCTGGTGGGAAGCGTGGCCCCAGCGCCTCCGTCCTCGACCACCACCAGCTTGCCCTCGTACGCTCCCCATTCATTGCTGAAGGTGCTGCGCACCCAGCGGCCGCCCGGCAGCGTTTCGGTCGTCTGCACAGTTCGGATACAGCCCCCAGCGCACTGATGAGTCCAGCTGGGATTGGGAGCTCCATAGGCGTATTGCCACGTCTGGTTCACACCCGGACCGGAATACCTTCTTGAACTCAGCGCATACACGTCATAGGCGGAAGGGGTCACCACGTGCTCTTCGCTCATCGCGCTTGCGGGAACACATTCGTAGGGCACGTTGGACCGCCCACGACGGGCAACATTCAGCAGATACGTCGCGGACAGGCCCGAGGGTCCGGCCATTGATGCCTGTACGGGCCGATTGATGGCCGAAGTATCAGGGGGTGCGCATTCCGTGGGTGGCGGCGGCGCAACCAGGGAGTAGAACGAGCCCAGATCGAAGCTGTAACGGCTTCCATCCGGCTGGGTCACCGATTTCAGGGTCTTGAACTGGGAGATGGTAGATGTCCCCTCGATGGCATAGCTGTAGGTCCACACACGACCATTGGCATTCATCGCAGTGATGACATCGTCCTTCCATTCGAACGTGACCAGACGTCCATCGCTGCCGCTTATCGAGATCAGTCTGTCGCCGTCATAGTTGTAGTCGACAAAATTCCCGAAGCGATCTTCGATTCGACTGGCAACCATGGCGAGCGTGCTTACGCGTGCGCGTACAGGCGGCGCCGGATCTCTCTCGAGGATGTAGACCTGCGATCGGCGGGAGACCAGGAGACGATCCAACCGATAGCGGTTACCCGCTGGAGACAAGAAGCTGAAACCCTCACCCTCCTGCCCATTTGATGTCTGCGACAGGCAACTCGCCTGCCAGCCCGACTGGGTCACAACGGGATGGCCTGCCGGATTGTTTGAAGGCGCCACCGGATTGTTGGGATCCCGGCGCATCGGCATCTGCACTCGCCCAAGCTCGTCCACGAGTTCGTATCCTTCCCACCATTCCCTCACAGGGATGGGAATGACCGGCCCACTTGCGGAGAAGAAAGTGCAGCGCTTCAACGCGTCCTGCTGGACCACACGCCAGGGCTTTTCAGCGCTTCCCCTTGTGAGCATGTGGGGTATGGACGGCGACCAGTCCGCAAAACCCAGGGGGCCATCGCCTTTTCGATAGCGTCCCAGCTCATAGGTTCTGCCAATGACGATATCCGGCCCGGTGCCTTTTAGAACCAGATCGGTCTGATGAAAGGACAGGTCCCCCTTGTATTTGTCCAAGCGCTCGCCGAAGGCATTCTGGTCAAGAGGGGCAACCGTACTTCCAACCTTGATCGACTCGGCATAACTGGGAACCTCCTGCCCTTGTGCGTGAAAGGCGGTCATGCCACAGGTAGCTGAGACAAGGAGGATCCAGCTGCGGACACGCGCCTTTAAGGCACCTCTTTTACGGGACTTGTACGTGCTGGCAGTCCCAGGCACCCGTCTTTCCTGCATGCTTCCCCCTCCCTACGTATGCCCCCAAGAGCGGGAGGCGCGCAATGATTGAAGAATCCTCCGTCCGTTGGCGATCTGGAACCTCGATTCCGGACACAGCTTCACCCGTCCCTGACATTTGACCAAAGACGACAGTGCAGTCGTTGGAGCCGGTACGAATTCCCCTTCGCACCCGCCCCCTTGATAGCAGGCTCCGGCCTGAATGTGAATCAGATTAATCCGATAATTCTGCGGAGCCCGGGCCTACCCTACCCCCCACCCGAGTCAATGCCCAAACAAAAAGCCCCGACCAAGGCCGGGACTTTCTGCTGTATCCGGTGCCGGAAATAGGAATCGAACCTACGACTACGCAATGAGGAAGTCCGGACCTGCATCAACTATTCGAAGCTTTCGGCCTCAAGGCAAGCCTTGATCTCCTGAAGCGTCGCTCGTGCTCCAGGGAGATCCTCATGGATGTCGTCTGCAAGATACACGTTGCATACAAACTCACGTGGCCGCATATAGAACGATCCTTTCACTGGTGACCACCCAAAAGCGTGAAGCTCTGGGAACGGTGATTTCGAACAACCCTGAACGGACAGGAATCAATCGTCCGAACTCATCTTCGACTCCGTAGAGAGTCAAACCATGGTATTCACCTTTCTTGAAGATGCAGGCAGCCGTGCACACAAGGTACTCATGCCCAACGTTGATCGGGAATTCCCTCCGCCGATCCGTACCGAACGAAGGCGACACATCCATGCCGATTCTCAACGCCCGTACTTTCTTACGACACTCACCTATGGATTGATCACAGTTTTTGGCTCGATGCCATGACCAGTCTCAGAATTGCGGAACGCATGCGTTTCCACATGCCCGCCATCTGCAGCTTTATAGGACGAACTGCAGACTTTCTGATATCTGACGGCTTCACCTCCGTGCTGGGCAGCAAGACGCTCACTCTGTCGCAGTGGCTGCTTCGTAGTCGGACCGTACGTCACTGTGCCCCCCCCACCCGCCAACTCAGCCATCTGCTGCTCGCTTGCCAACTTCTTACCCAGTTGTGCGGCCTCGTCCCCGTGCTTAAGGACCGATTTTCCGGCATCTCCAATGATCGGAACGAGACCGGTGGTAGCCGCGACCACGTTGCGGACTGCCTCAATGGCACCTTTCGCGTCGCCAACGATGGGGGTGAAATCTGCAACCATCGAGGCAGCATCGCGGAATGCCTGCCTCGTTTCAGGCTTGGTCCAATCCGTCTCATAGACCGAACGCGGCAGGCTCTGCCTCCCGTCCGGATCCTTGAAATTGTAAGGATTCCCGTTGGCATAACGATATCGAATGAACTGCCCCACGGGCTGTTCATACGCCGCCACCGGATCAACAAGGCCGGGGATTCATAGCACAGGACTGGGCGGCTGCAGTTTCCAGGTCAGGAACGGTGCCAGGACCTAAGCGTCTGGGAAGCCGCTGGGGCGCGTAGGTCGCGCGGCTCGGAAATTCTGGGGTGCCAGCCATGGGCTGGCACTACTGGATGGCCGGCCAGCGGCCGGCGCTACCAACGGCCGTATCGCCACAAACAAAAAGCCCCGGCCAAGGCCGGGGCTTTTCGCTGTATCTGGTGCCGGAAATAGGAATCGAACCTACGACCTACGCATTACGAATGCGCCGCTCTACCAACTGAGCTATTCCGGCGAGGTCGTGAATTCTAGGGGGTGCGGACCGCTTTGGTCAATCAGGGACGCGTCGCACCCGCGATCGGCACGCCCTCCAATGCCCCGGTCCGATTCGCTGCAGCCGCACCAGCCCTTGACGCGCCGGCCCCTACAGTGGGTTCCCCACTTCCGGAGGCATCCCATGCGCCCCTGTCCCCGCCTGGCCGGCCTGCTGCTGTCATCCCTGTTGTTGAGCGCCGCTGCGCAGGCACAAGGCACGGTGCCGACGCCGCCGCCCCCGGATCAACAGTGGCAGCCCCTGTTCCAGCAAGTCCAGGGCGCGCACCTGTTCAAAGATCAGAAGACCTTCGCCGATGCGGTGCCCCGCCAGCCGGCGGCGACCGTCCTGACCGAGTGGCAGCGCGCCAGGACG
>Ga0213826_1000464_pt1 | contig 21236 bp, 20 predicted proteins | sample MC6MC0899MG_FD_180668 | JGI IMG/M metagenome (GOLD analysis project Ga0213826, IMG submission 180668) | Enriched soil aggregate microbial communities from Iowa State University, Ames, United States - MC6-MC0899-MG | ecosystem: Environmental > Terrestrial > Soil > Unclassified | place: USA: Iowa...
GGCTATCGCTAACGATCAAAACCTTACTCATGATTGTCCTGCACTCTTTAAAATAGAATCTAAGATAACATCAAGCTTTTTCAAGGCATTGGCCCGATGGCTAATGCTATTTTTTTCATCTGCTGATAGCTCTGCCATGGTCACGCCTTTTTCAGGTACATAAAAAACCGGATCATACCCAAAGCCATTTGTACCTCGCCGTTCTTCCAAAATCCGCCCTTCACAGCTGCCTGACACCGTCCTTGTTTCCTGCCCTGGTATGGCGACAGCTAATGCACAGTAAAATCTTGCGGATCTTTTCTTCTCTGGAACACCTTGCAATTCTGATAGCACTTTATCAGTATTGTTCTGATCATTTTTTGGCTCGCCGGCATAGCGGGCGGAATAGATTCCCGGTCTTCCTTCAAGTGCGTCCACCATAAGCCCGGAATCATCGCCAATTACCATTTTATTGAGTGCTTGGGAAACAGCTTCTGCTTTTAGAATGGCATTTTCTTCAAAGGTTGTGCCTGTTTCTTCTACCTCTGGAATTTCAGGAAAATCAAGCAGCGTCCGAACCACAATTCCTCTGCTTGCAAAAATATGCTCGAATTCGCGTGCTTTTCCGGCATTTTTCGTTGCAATAATAACTTCTTTCATCGTAATCGCCTCTTTATTTTCAATAAATATTTTTTATAACTAATTTTCAGGCAAAGCAACACCCTATTTGCTAACTTTATTCGCCAGTTGGGGTTGGCTATCTGGCAATTGAAATGTCTCATCCGCTGATTGACTCGCTTTATCCGCTGATTGACTCGCCTCATCCGCTGATTGACTCGCTTCATCCGCTGATTGACTCACCTTATCCGCCAATAAGCAAACCCTTGCAAACCTATTTCTTTCTTCTGCCCTCAATTTTTTGAGTAATGTCCTCACCTAATGCCGCTTTTTGCTGTTCGAATAGCTCCATGAGCCCCTCTTGCGCGGCATGCAGCAAGCCTTGCAGTTGATCATAAGAGAAGGTTGATTCTTCACCAGTTCCCTGTAGTTCAACAAACTCGCCGCTTCCAGTCATCACCACATTCATATCAACGTGGGCTTTAGAATCCTCCGCATAATTTAAGTCGAGCACAATTCCGCCACCCTGTAAAATTCCGACACTTGTTGCTGCTAAATAATCTGTAATCGGAAACTTTGAAAATGATTTTTTCTCGGCTAATGTATTCAATGCAAGCGCCATTGCCACAAATGCACCGGTGATAGAAGCAGTCCGGGTACCGCCATCTGCCTGAATGACATCACAATCAATCCAGACCGTTCTCTCGCCAATTGCACTAAGATCGACAATCGCGCGAAGGGCACGGCCGATTAACCGCTGAATTTCCATCGTCCGGCCTGAAACCTTCCCTTTAGAGGATTCACGGATATTTCTTGATTCTGTTGCCCTCGGCAGCATCGAGTATTCAGCCGTAATCCACCCTTTTCCTTCTCCTCTCATAAATGGAGGAACTCGCTCTTCAATACTGGCAGTACAAATCACCTTTGTATTCCCTACAGAAATAAGGACAGAACCTTCTGGGTGCATTAAATAGTTTGTTTCAATATGTATCGGTCTTAGCTGTAATGTCCCTCTTCCATCAACGCGCACAAAACTTCCTCCTTCAAAAAATACTATTATATTCATATAAAGAAGAGGCGGCGCTCGAGCCAACCTCTTCCATTGTCACTATATAGTATAACAAAAATGTTTTTTTAAAAACTACCCGTATTGACTTTTTCTGGTCGTGTAACCGGCTCAGATAATTTTTTCCCTTTATCATTCTTGATTTCTGCTTTACCATCAACCTGAACAGCCACCTTTTCAACTCCCTGCTGTTCGGTTAAGGAAAGGACAAGGGCATCTAATAACGATTGTGAAATTTCCTTTTTGCTGTCATAAATATTCTTATTGAAATTTAAGGTAACTGTTCCGTCTTGATATTTTGGAGCCTCAAGCAGTTTTGCGTCAGACACAAATTCAGACACAAGGGTAGATTTTCCACTAGGTCCTTTAATTAGTTCATTTACAACCGCAGCATAATTATCCTTCTCATTGTTGCTTACTCGTCGTGTGACCGGAACGTAGTAGTAAGAGCCTTCTTCACCGCCAATATAATAGACAGTTACAGGCTTCGTATTCGTGATATCAACGACATCATTTGTATCAATATTTATTCCTGTCGCTCTTGATAGATTTTCGCTGATTGGGGTGCCATTGACAGGCATTTCCGTAAGATCATGGCCGTTCATTTTAAGCTTGACTGATTTGACATTATCAAATTGGGTCAGTGTCCAAGTGACCGATTGGAGAATCTTCATCTCATCTTCCGGTTTGTAGTCTTTAAATTCTTTTGAAAAATTAACTGATGCGACGCCACTATCTTTATCAATGTTAACAGAAAGCGTTGTATCCGCTGGGAGGACGGCTCTAAAATCATTTGGAATCATGCTCGTCACAGGGCCATTCGCCACTAAATATTGAAGCGCTTGGGTGGCAACTGAAGTTGTTTTTGGCAAATTTAATGTTTGCGGCACAACATAGCCATCCTTATCAATCAGGTAAAGTTCTGTCTTAACTCCGTTCTCCACCTTGCCTTTTTCTTTTGCCGTCGTATCTTTATTTGCTTTGTTATTGGTGACAGTTACACTCTTTGGCGGATCAATTTTCTTTTGTGTTTCACCGCCAAACAATCCACAGCCGGAAAGGAGCACGGCTGAACTAAGCACGGTTACACCAAGTATTTTAGCTTTATTTTTAGACACATTAATTCCCCCCTAAGACAGTTTGTACTATCATGTATACGAGCTTTGCGCGAAATTAGACCGTCTTGTGAAAGAAAAATAGAACAAATTTTTAAGAGGTTCACTTCTTGGTGATTTTTCATTTTCTTTTTCGGGGAGGAATTCTATTTACTCGGCTAAAATCAGCGTTTCCTCGTCAATAGTTCATTTTACTCGTCAATTTTGCCCATTAACTCATCACTATTCCTATTATTCTCGTGAAACTCTTTATTACAGTAAAAAAGCCCCTATCACAACGATAGGAGCTCCGGTTCATAGTTTTATTTTATTTACGTTATCTACAGGGATGCCGAGCCACTGGGAGGCAATTTTTGAAAAGAGCCATGTTGATCCAGTCGTATAAAATTCATGCTCAGGCTCGTCCTCGGATTCGTCTATCTGCCCGTTATATTGGAGAATCGCACTTATCTCACGAGCTGTTTCATCACCTGAACTAATAACATGAACATTTTCACCCATTACATTCTTTACTAAGGGCTCAAGTAATGGATAATGGGTACAACCCAAAATCAATGTATCTAAATTTTGATCCAATAATGGCTGCAGTGCTTCATCTACTATTTTTTCAGCAATCGGTCCATTATATTCGCCGCTCTCCACTAGAGGGACAAATTTTGGACAGGCATGACTTGTAACGAAGAGCCGGCTGTTTAGCGATTTCAGTGCTTTTTCGTATGCACCACTTTTGACCGTACCCACTGTGCCAATAATGCCCACACGATAGTTTTTTGTCCGCTTAATCGCCGCTCGTGCTCCTGGATTAATAACCCCGAGAACAGGGATTGACAATTCCTTCCGAATCTCGTCAAGGGCGGCTGCGGTTGCTGTATTACAAGCAATCACAAGCATTTTGATATTTTTTTCTAATAAAAAAGTAGTCAGTTCCCAAGTGAATCTCTTCACTTCCTGCCTGGTTCTTGGACCATACGGGCAGCGGGCAGTATCTCCTAAATAGATAATTTTCTCATTTGGCAGCTGCCTAATAATCTCTTTGGCAACGGTTAATCCTCCGACACCGGAATCTATTACACCTATTGGTTGTTTCAAGCCTCTCGCCTCATTTAACGCATTTCCTGATGCAACTTCATCAAGCTGCTTTGTAAAAGTTGAATTTCCTCCGTTGAGAAGTTTTTTAACACTTCCTCTAAATATACTTTTCGTTTTTTTATGACTTCATCAATGATCCTTTTTCCCTCGTCAAGCAGGTGAATCCTTACCACACGACGATCGGTTGGATCTTTTACCCGTTCAACAAGAAGGTTTTTCTCCATCCGATCTACCAGATCGGTCGTGGTGCTGCATGCCAAATACATTTTATTCGAAAGCTCGCCGATTGTCATATCGCCGTCTTCAAAAAGCCATTGCAAGGCCACAAATTGGGGAGGGGTAATCTTATAATTACTCAACATTTCCCTTCCCTTTTGCTTGATGATTCCCGAAATATACCGTAAATCCTTTTCAATATTGGCAAAAATGTCACCAGTTACGTTTTGGGGATTTTCGTGGTCCATTATTTTAACACTCCTAAAAAGATGTTTCTCCTCAAGTCCAATAATACCAAGTCAATATATTAAAGCATGTCCTTATTTTCACCTTTTTTCGTTAAAATTTCAAGCTGAATCTATTTGCTCAAGAAAATTCTCACAGCCTATATTCATAAAGAATCAAATTAGTTTCTCATTACTTGGAGATAATATAGAATAATGAACAGATAACATCAGTGTTAATAATAAACAAAGGTGAGAAGATCATGGAGATAAACATTAGTAATGCGGCAATAAAGTGGTTTCAGGATGAAGTGGAGTTAAAACAAGGTGATAAAGTGAGGTTCTATACGCAAATCTATGGCAGCAGCCCTATCCAAGAAAATTTTTCACTTGCGTTTACGATTGATAATGATCCCGTTGATATGTCTGTAAAAACCGAAATTGAAGGATTAACTTTTTTCATAGAAGGAACAGATTTATGGTATTTTAATGGACATGATCTACATGTTGATTACAATCAACAAAAGGATGAATTAGAATTTAGTTATACGAAAACGAATGATTAAAAAATGAAACCGGCATCCACGTGGATGCCGGTTTCATTTTTTCAATTTCCCCCATTCGTAATGGAGCTATACCTGCTTAGATCTCGCCATAGGTAAAATTACTTCAATCATGGTTCCCTTTTGGTCACTCCAAAAGTGAATCGTCCCGTCATGATTTTCAATAATTTGTTTGGAAATCATGATCCCGAGTCCTGTCCCGTCCTCCTTCGTGGTAAAAAACGGTTCTCCGAGACGTTTTAATATATCCTGAGGCATTCCAGTGCCAGTATCTTTAATAAGAATCTTTACTTTATTAAAACTGTGTTTTTTCAGTTCAATTGTGACAACACCGCCTTTGGGCATTGCTTCAATCGCATTTTTCAAGATATTGATAACCACTTGTTTTAACTGATTTTGATCACACTTAATCGTGAAATTTTTAGCGTTATAGATTGTTTCAAGGTGAACACTATTCATTATTGCCTGGGTATCGATTAACGTTTTTACACTTTCAATGAGTGTAATTAATTCGATTGTTTCAAATTTTAACTCATGCGGTTTAGCAAGCACCAATAATTCGCTAAGAATCAGTTCAATCCGATCCATCTCAGACTGAATAATTTCAAAGTATGTTTGATTATTATCTGACTGTGCCTCCATTAACTGAAGAAACCCTTTAATGGCCGTGAGGGGATTTCGCACCTCGTGGGCAATCCCTGCGGCCAGCTGTCCTGCCACATTTAATTTTTCTGAGTTTAGTAAGAGTTCTTGTGTCTTTTTGCGGTCAGTAATATCCCTAAAAATAATATGCCTTGCTGGTTTATTTTGAAAAATAGTAGGAATTGCCTTTACTTCCGCTACAAAAATGTTGCCATCTAAACGGATTAGTTTGTATTCATGAAAGTCTGTTGCATCCCCACTTGTAACAATCTTGATGCGTTTTTTTACAATCTCATGAAAATCCGGATGAAAAATTTCTAACATTTTCTTATTAAGAATATCCTCTTTTTTAGTTGCTCCTAATAATTTTGCTCCTGTTTCATTTATAAAAAGAATTTTATTCCCTCTTGCGATAAACACGGCATCGGGTGAGTACTCAACTAAATCCCGATATGTTTCTTCCCGTTTTTTAGCTTCTTCTTCTACTTTCGTTTGCTTCGAAATATCTCTAATAACACTTACCACTTCTAATACATGAAAGGTCTCAGGGTCAATGATTGGTTTACAAAGAGATTCCACCCAAACATATTCCCCGCCTTTTTTACGAATACGATAGCAGGCCCGGATATTCCCCAGGGTGCTAAGGGTATTTTTCCGATTAAAATACGCCTTCTTTTTATCCTTAGGGTGAATGAAGGTTAAGCTATTTTGGTTGATTACTTCATCAGTTGTATAGCCGAGGATATGTTCACAGGATGGCGATGCGTAGAGAATATCCCCCTGCATATTCGTTGTGATTATGAGATCTAGTACATTGTCAGTTAAGATCCTCTGCATCTCTTCAATTTTTCTTACTTCTTCTTTCTTCCTTTTTAATTCGGTTATATCCCTTGCGACTGCACATACTCCTACTATTTGGTCATCCACACTAATTGGAATATTCGTTATATTTAGATCGACAAGCTGTCCGATTTTATTTATCATTTTACAATCAAAGTTCTGAAATTGACCTAATATAGCTTTATGAAAATGATGAAATACCTTATTTACATGATCAATCGGAAAAAGGAATTGGAGTTTCAACTGTTTAGCTTCCTCTGTTGAATATCCTGATATATTTTTGAATGCTGGGTTCCCTTGCACTACATGCCCTTCTATATCTAAAATGAACATACTATCTCTGTTACAAGTGAACAATGTTTCAAATCTACATATATTTTCATCTAAATATTTTATTAATAGCATTCTTTTCTCACATTTAATTGCTTCAACAGGACCGTTCATCTCTCTCTATCAGTTCCTTTCTCCCCGAAATTAATGAAACATATAAAAAGCCAAGATGAGTAAGACTCCCATCTTGGCTTGTTGTCAGCTCAATTGTCTAACTCACTTCCGCCTCTATGTTGTCGGGTTTAAGATCAGTAAGATGGTACTTTTTATCTATATTTTAATCCCAATCCACAAAGATATCATTCTCTCTCATTTTGTAGAATAGCTCCATGTGTACCTGTTTATTTGCCCAAAAAAACCATCCTTTAAATTATATAAAAGCATTATTTCTTCTATCCTATTAGTATTGTAAATTTTACTGATAAAACTTTCAATAGATTTCTACTATTTTCCATTAACATATGTAACTTTTGTTCCTTTTTGCCTGAAAAAATTGGCTGCTCAGTGTCAAATAAAAAGATGCGGTCCTAAAGAATCACTTCATATGTAACGTTGTTTTCTTAAAAATGCGGGCGTTTATTTTATCATCTAAGGTTTATGGAAATACAATTCCAAAAAAATCAAACTATTGATTTATAAAAAGATGAACCGGCCTCCAAAAATGGATGCCGGTCATCATTAAAGTTCTAGCTCTCCCATTCGAAGGAGCTCTACAACTGCTTGTGAACGCCCCTTTACACCAAGCTTTTGCATCGCATTTGAAATGTGATTCCTAACTGTTTTTTCGCTTATAAATAATTCACCAGCGATTTCTTTCGTTGTTTTGTCTTGTACTAGTAGTTCGAATACTTCTCTTTCACGTTTGGTGAGTAACGGCTTGTGATTATAATCATTCTCCTTCAAGTATTGTAACCCTCCTTGCCTTCGCCAGTAATGAATCGTGGGGTGGGTATAATTTAGTCACCATATCTTATGTGAACGATACAAATGTAGTGACTATATTTGCTATATGAAGAATGATTTAATAAAAAAATATTGTTTCTTTTAAAAATGCTATCCTGAAAATAAAAACCATTTGGAATTAGGAACTTTTGAGCTTTGCATATATAATGTATCGTTTTGGTGCATTTCCAACATAGCGGAACGGATAACAGGTGGTAACAATTAACTCTTCATCCTGATTTTGCAATGTAATGATACTGGTGTCATCAGATTTCACAATTTTTGTATGGGTTATTTCATAGGTGTAGTTCCCATATGGCATTTGCATTTTAAGGGAATCACCGATTTCCAACTCTCCTAATTTACGAAAAACTGTGTCTCGGTGGCCTGACAAAACAATTTGCCCCTGATCACCAGGAAAATAGGAACCTTTGTAATGTCCTACCCCTTTTTCAAGATCATCAGGATCTGTTCCTTCAACGATGGCCAATTCTGCCTTAATCTTAGGTATCGTTAAAAGGCCAACCGTATCTCCTATACCCGAAGACGGACTGTTTTCAACTTTCTTGATTGGCGTATCTGTATGCTGTTCGGAGACGATTTCCTTTGCCTGCATAAGCGATGCCTTCGTTTGAAATTTCATATCAACATATTGCCAAAGCCCAACAGCTAGAAGAATAAGGCCGATCAAAATAATAAATAATGGAAGCTTAGATTTCACCTTCAAATACCTGCCTTTACATTGGGACATTATTTATAAGTATATCAAAAGGATGCCAACAGGACTATTGAAATCCTTCGGTCTAAAAACGATAAAAACCTTCTTTTCTACAGGAGAAAAGAAGGTTTGAAGATGTTGTGGTGCTTCCGCTTTTCTTTTGTTAGCTCAAGCGGCCGCTTACGCTTCATATTAGTCGTGGTCACTTCCAAAGAAATTTCTGAATGCCTGCATCGTAGCATCACGGTTAACGGCAGCGATGGAAGTCGTAATCGGAATTCCTTTCGGACATGCTTGCACGCAGTTTTGGGAATTACCGCAGCCTTGCATTCCGCCATCTTCCATAAAGGCATTTAAACGTTCTGCTTTATTCATCTCACCTGTTGGGTGGGCATTAAATAAACGCACTTGGTTAAATACAGCCGGTCCCATAAAGTTGGTTTTGCTGTTTACATTTGGACATGCTTCCAAACAAACACCACATGTCATACATTTAGAAAGCTCATATGCCCATTGACGTTTTTTCTCAGGCATACGTGGTCCTGGTCCTAAATCATAGGTTCCATCAATCGGAATCCATGCTTTCACTTTTTTCAAGGAATCAAACATTCTGCTGCGGTCAACCTGAAGGTCACGGACAACTGGGAATGTTCTCATTGGTTCTAAGCGAATTGGCTGTGTTAATTGATCAACTAATGCCGAACAAGATTGACGCGGCTTGCCGTTGATTACCATTGAACAGGCGCCGCAAACCTCTTCTAAACAGTTCATATCCCAAGTGATTGGGGTAGTAGCTTGTCCCTTTGCATTGACAGGGTTTTTACGAATTTCCATTAATGCCGAAATAACGTTCATATTCGGGCGATAAGGAACTTCAAATTCTTCCTCGTAAGCAGGAGAATTCTCGTTATCCTGACGCATAATTGTAAATTTTACCGTTTTATTGTCTGCCATTCTTTCCTACTCCCCTTTCGTTTAATGTTTTTTTGTATAATCGCGCTCACGCGGTTTTAGTAAGGAGGTATCAACATCAGCATAATGGAATTCCGGAGCAGTCTTTGCATCAACAAAGTTAGCCATTGTTGTTTTTAAGAATTCCCCATCATTCCGTTTCGGGAAATCAGGCTTATAATGAGCACCACGGCTTTCATTCCGGTTATAAGCACCAATCGTAATAACACGGGCCAATTGAAGCATATTTTGTAATTGTCGTGTGAATGCTGCCCCTTGGTTACTCCATTTCGAAGTATCTTGAATGTTTATGTGTTGATAACGTTCTAAAAGTTCTTGAATCTTTTCATCTGTTTTTAACAGCTGATCATTGTAACGGACAACGGTTACGTTATCTGTCATCCATTCTCCAAGTTCTTTATGAAGCACATAAGCATTTTCCGTACCATTTAGAGACATAATCGAGTTCCATTTCTCTTCCTGTTCTTTCACATGACGGTCAAAGACAGTAGAAGAAACAGCTTCCGAACTCTTTTCTAGTCCACCAATATATTTTACTGCATTTGGTCCTGCGACCATTCCGCCGTAAACAGCAGAAAGCAATGAGTTTGCACCGAGACGGTTTGCACCGTGCTGTGAATAATCACACTCACCCGCAGCGAATAAACCTGGGATGGTTGTCATTTGGTCATAATCCACCCATAGTCCACCCATTGAATAGTGAACGGCAGGGAATATTTTCATTGGTACCTTGCGTGGATTATCACCCATGAATTTTTCATAAATCTCGATAATTCCGCCTAGTTTTACGTCTAATTCATGTGGATCCTTATGTGATAAATCAAGGAATACCATGTTTTCGCCGTTAACTCCTAGTTTCTGACGAACGCAAACATCAAAGATTTCACGTGTAGCAATATCCCGTGGTACAAGGTTTCCATAGGCAGGATACTTTTCTTCTAGGAAGTACCATGGTTTTCCATCTTTATACGTCCAAATACGTCCACCTTCACCACGTGCTGACTCACTCATTAATCGGAGTTTATCATCTCCAGGGATGGCAGTAGGATGGATTTGGATCATTTCACCATTCGCGTAAGTAGCACCTTGCTGATAAACGATTGATGCAGCTGATCCTGTATTAATAACAGAGTTCGTTGACTTACCAAAAATTATTCCGGGGCCACCTGTTGCCATAATGACAGCATCAGCAGAGAACGACTTAATTTCCATTGTTTTAAGGTTTTGAACTACAACCCCGCGGCATACGCCATCATCATCAATAACAGCGCCCAAGAACTCCCAGCCCTCGTACTTTGTAACCAAGCCGTCTACTTCATGGCGGCGAACTTGTTCATCCAATGCATAAAGCAATTGCTGACCAGTTGTTGCACCAGCAAACGCGGTACGGTGATGCTGTGTTCCGCCGAAGCGTCGGAAATCTAGTAATCCTTCAGGAGTACGGTTAAACATAACTCCCATCCGGTCAAATAAATTAATAATAAACGGTGCAGCCTCACACATCGCCTTAACTGGAGGCTGATTAGCTAAGAAGTCTCCACCATAAATGGTATCATCAAAGTGAATCCATGGGGAATCACCTTCACCTTTTGTATTTACTGCTCCATTAATACCACCTTGGGCACAAACAGAGTGAGAACGTTTAACCGGAACAAGAGAAAATAACTCTACCGGTGTTCCTGATTCTGCAACTTTGATGGTAGCCATTAAGCCAGCCAAGCCGCCGCCGACTACGATCACTTTACCTTTACCCATTCGTGACTCACTCCCTCAATCCAAAATACATTATTTTTCCGACCCAGAAATTTTTATTAAACAAATGCAACTAGTGTCTGTACGGCAATAAATGCTAGAACAACAAAAACACCAATTGTCACGTATGTAGAAATTACTTGTGAACGAGGTGACACAGTGATACCCCAGCTTACTAAGAATGACCACAAGCCATTAGCGAAGTGGAAAATTGCTGAGATGATACCAACTAAATAGAATACAAACATGAAAGGTGATGAAAGAATATCATGCATCATATCAAAAGAAACTTCAGCACCAAATGCGGCTGCTACGCGAGTTTGCCATACATGCCATGCAATAAAAATCAATGTAATGACACCAGTTATACGCTGAAGTATGTACATCCAGTTCCTGTATGTACCAAATCTGTTGAGATTGCTATTAGCGGTAAAAGCAATATAAAGACCATAGATTGCATGATAAAGTATTGGTAAATAAATAACTACAGTTTCTAGAACAATCCGGAACGGCAGATTTCCCATAAAACCTGCAGCCTTATTGAAGGATTCCGGTCCTCCTGTTACAAAATGGTTGACTACAAGGTGCTGCAACAAAAATACTCCGATTGGAATAACTCCCAGCAGCGAATGCAATCTGCGATTAACAAACTCTCGATTACCCGCCATTATTTTACCCCCCTTTAATTTTTAAAAAATGATGATAAGTTTCTACCCTTTTTTGTTCCCCTTAAAAGAATCCTTAACCTAGCACCACTGTGACAATTATGTGACATGTCCATTTTACTCCCAACAACATAGAGCGTCAAGAAAACGGATACACAATCTTTATTAAAAAATAAAATGTTTAAAATATATTGATATTATAATAGAATGCCGTGAACCGCTCCATCCGATTGGATTTTTTTTGAAATAAAACCAATATTTTTTGCATTTAATTACCAACATCTAACTGTTGAACTTTTTACTTTTTAGGAAAAAATAATTATGATGGTAAATATGATTAGGTATTCCACAATAACATTACTTTTTCCAAACAAAACTGTACTGAAACTTAACACAAATTGTATATAATAGAATAATAGAAAGAGGGGAAATATGTGAAAGAAAGTACAGCTGTTGATTTAAACGTGAATGCCGCTGAACCACGAACGATATCGATATTTGGATATGAGTTAATCAGAGAAGTCCTTTTGCCGGAGATTTTAGGAAATGACACCCCTGAAATCTTATATTGGGCAGGTAAGCGTCTTGCAAGAAAATTTCCATTAGCTGATTTTGATCAAGTTATTGAGTTTTTTATCAATGCTTCGTGGGGTCAGCTTGAAATGAAAAAAGAAACGAAAAATGAAATCGAAATTGAATTAACAAGTCCACTGATTGTGTCACGGGTGAAATCAAAAGCAGAATACTTTTTCCAACTGGAAGCCGGATTCCTTGCCCAGCAAATCGAGCTTCAAAAAGAAGTCATCGCCGAAGCCTTCGAGCACCCAGTCAAAAAAGCAAACAAAGTTCAATTCACCATCAAATGGGACACAAAAGACCCAATTAAATAAAGATTGCTCATATCATTTCCACTATCGTCTTGTTATTAAGGGTGTCAGGCACCGTATTGGTGCCTGACACCCTTTTTACTATTTGCCTAGTTCGAATGCTGAGTGTAGTGCTTCGACTGCTTTTAGCATATGATTTTCTTCGACGACGACCGATACTTTTATTTCAGATGTGCTGACCATTTTGATTTGGATGTTGTTGGCCGCAAGTACTTCAAACATTTTTGCAGCTACCCCTGGATTGGAGATCATGCCCGAACCAACAATTGATACCTTTGCTAATTTATTCTCCGCATCGAGCTGCTCATAACCTAGTACATCCTTATTGTCCTCTAGTACATTTAATGTCTCTAACAAATCATTTGTATGAATGGAGAAGGACAGATTGGCACTTCCTCCTTCAGTGGTGCTTTGAATAATAATATCAACGTTGAGATGATTCTGAGCTAATGTAGTAAAAATTGTTGACAGGCTAGTTAGTGAATTGGTAAGCCCTAATACAGTTACCTTTGTAATTTCATCTTCAAATGCGACACCGCGTACCACTAGATTTTGTTCCATTGTTGCTTCCCCCTCAATAACTGTTCCTTCTATTTTCTCCATGCTTGAACGAACCTCAAGCTGGACTTGATTGTTTTTTGCAAACTCCACTGCCCTTGGGTGCAATACCCCCGCACCTAAATTAGCAAGCTCGAGCATCTCATCATACGAAACAGATAATAATTTGCGTGCCGCTTTGACATACCTAGGATCCGTGGTGAATACCCCGGTCACATCGGTATAAATATCGCACTTATCTGCTTTAAGGGCAGCCGCTAATGCTACTGCCGTCGTATCAGACCCGCCGCGGCCAAGAGTGGTAATCTCACCGTCTTCTGTTATTCCTTGGAACCCGGCAACAATGACTACTTTACCTTCTGATAGCTGGGTTTTGATTGCCTCCGTATTAATTTTTGAGATTCTTGCGTTTCCGTGAACTGGTTCTGTAACGATTCCTGCCTGCCAGCCTGTAAAGGAAACTGCATTAAGTCCCTGTTGATTTAAGGCCATCGACAACAATGAGATGGTCACCTGCTCCCCCGTGGATAACAGCATATCCATGTCCCGCTTATTTGGCTGCGAGGAAATTTCCTTTGCAAGGCTTACAAGCTGATCCGTTGATTTTCCCATCGCCGAAACGACGACTACGACATTGTTCCCTCGTTCAATCTCCTCTTTTACACATGCTGCCACATTTAATATTTTTTCTACATTACCGACGGAAGTTCCACCAAACTTTTGTACAATAAGCCCCATTTTTGTCTTCTCCTTCTTTCTAGTGAATTCTTCTAGTTTTCCCCATAAACGCAAAAAAGCAATGAGAAGGGCATCTCATTGCTTCAAGAACACGAAAAAATAAATTCTCGTACAAACAATGTAAGATAGCTCTCCAAGACACAAGTCTTGACAATCCTGCATTTATTAAATGCAGAACCAGCAAAGAAAGAAATGAGACCTTCTTCACTTCGGCGAACATTCCCTTTCATGATTCTTCTACGAAGCTCATCCTTCTCAGAACCACTACTCTTGAAGCTCGCACCTCTACCTTCACTTTAGTACTATAAAGTGATAGTAACGTAAATTTTCACTCATTATAGCATGTTCTTTTTTTTCTGACAATGCTTATGAACGAAGTTTATTGATTAATTCTTCTACGACATTGGCTGGAATTCCAAGGGCTCGAAATTCCTCAAACGTGGCTTCCTTCATTTTCTTAACAGATCCGAATTCCTTTAATAATTGTTTTTTTCGCTTTTCACCAATTCCCGGAATATCGTCAAGTAACGATTGGAAGGCGGACTTTCCACGGATTTGGCGATGAAAGGTGATCGCAAAGCGGTGTACTTCATCTTGGATTCTTTGTAATAAATAAAATTCTTGGCTGTTCCGTGCGAGCGGGACAATTTCCAATGGATTTCCGTAGAGAAGCTGTGATGTCCGGTGCTTTTCATCCTTCACGAGCCCTGCAAGCGGGATATCCAAACCTAGTTCATTTTCAAGTACGTCCCGGACAGCCTCAACATGCCCTTTTCCGCCGTCAATGATAATTAAATCTGGAAGTGGCAACTCTTCTTTCAAGGCTCTAGAGTATCTTCTTCTCGTAACCTCTCTCATTGATTCATAGTCATCAGGGCCTTTAACCGATTTTATTTTATATTTGCGGTATTCCCGTTTGTTTGCCTTCCCGTCAATAAAGACAACCATCGCCGATACAGGGTCTGTTCCTTGGATATTGGAATTATCAAAGGACTCAATCCTGTGCGGGGTGTAGATCCCCAACAATTCTCCAAGGTTTTCTACTGCCTTAATGGTTCTTTCCTCGTCTTTTTCAATTAAGGAGAATTTTTCGTTTAGAGCTATTTTTGCATTTTTAATGGCCATTTTGACGAGATCTTTTTTCTGCCCGCGCTGAGGCTGCAGCACTTTCACCTCAAGCAGCTGTTCAGCCATTGTCAAATCCACTTCATCTTGAATGAGAATCTCCTTTGGCTTGAAGTGATTTGCTTTTGTGTAAAATTGTCCAAGGAACGTTAAAATTTCTTCCTCTGGCTCATTATAGATTGGAAACATGGAAACATCCCGCTCAATAAGCTTTCCTTGGCGGACAAAGAAGACCTGGACACACATCCAGCCTTTATCGACAGCATAGCCAAATACGTCTCGATCGGTAAAATCTGTCATCGTAATTTTTTGCTTTTCCATAATCGTTTCAATATGCACAATTTTATCGCGGTATTCCTTAGCCCGTTCGAAATCAAGTTCCTCTGCTGCATCGGTCATTCTTTCTGTTAGCTCTTTCTTAATCTCCTTATACCCGCCGTTTAAAAAACGCGTTATCTCATCCGTCATTTCCTTATATTGCTCTTCACTTACTTCATTCACACATGGTGCCAGGCATTGCCCCAAATGATAATACAAGCAGACACGGTCAGGCAGGGTGGAGCATTTTCGTAACGGATAAATACGGTCAAGCAGCTTTTTGGTTTCGTTGGCCGCCCCGACGTTCGGGTAGGGGCCAAAGTATTTGCCCTTATCCTTTTTTACTTTCCTTGTAATGATGAGTTTTGGATGTCTTTCCGCTGTCAGCTTGATAAACGGATAGCTTTTGTCATCCTTTAGCATGATATTGTATTTCGGATCGTATTTCTTGATTAAATTCAATTCCAGTAGGAGTGCTTCTATATTTGAAGAGGTAACAATATATTCAAAGTCCTCGATTTCATTGACAAGTCTTAAGGTTTTTCCATCATGCGACCCGGTGAAATAGGAGCGAACACGGTTCTTTAGTACCTTTGCTTTCCCCACATAGATGATCGTTCCCTGACGGTCTTTCATTAAGTAGCAGCCAGGCTGATCAGGCAGCAGTGTCAGTTTTTGCTTAATGGTTTCATTCATTTCTGGCCACTCCACTCCATCACTTTTTTCACTATCTTATAAAATATTAATGCAAACAGCTCATAAAGGGAAGTGGGAGGTTTTTCTTAGAAAATAAAAAACCTTAACCGGAACAATTTCCAGTTAAGGTTTATATCTGTATCGCAATAACTTAGATGTGTTTTTCTAACACACTAGCTAATGCTTCTTTTGGTTGGAAGCCGACAACTTTGTCAACAACTTCGCCATTTTTCATAACCAACAATGTTGGAATGCTCATGACACCAAAGTTAGCAGCTGTTTGTGGGTTGTCATCCACATCAAGCTTGGTGATTTTTACTTTATCGCCCATATCTGCATCAAGTTCTTCAAGAACTGGAGCGATCATTTTACAAGGTCCGCACCATGGTGCCCAGAAATCGACAAGTACTGTACCTGAACCTGTTTCAGCAGTAAAGTTTTGATCTGTTAAATGTGAAATAGCCATTTTTATTTACCCCCATAATTAATACTGAAATACTACCGAAAGTATAACATCGATTGGAAAATCACGCTAATAAATTGCTCTACTCGTTATTTTCCCTTATTTTAGCCAAAGTATTCCCCAAAATATAGAAGCGAGCAGGGCATTCCACTCGCTTCCGCTTTCTTATTGGCTAGCTCCAGCGCCTAGGGGCTAGGCGCTGGAGCTTTTCTTATTATGAATGAACTTTAAGCTTTTTAAACTCTTCTGTTAATAATGGAACGACTTCAAACATATCGCCAACGATTCCGTAATCAGCAATTTTAAAGATGTTTGCTTCAGGATCTTTGTTGATTGCAACAATTACCTTGGAGTTGGACATACCGGCTAAATGCTGGATGGCTCCAGAAATACCGCAGGCAATGTATAGATCCGGCGTTACAACTTTACCAGTTTGGCCAATCTGTAATGAGTAATCACAATAGTCGGCATCACACGCACCACGAGAGGCACCTACTGCTCCTCCTAATACTTGAGCCAATTCTTTCAATGGCTCGAATCCTTCAGCACTTTTAACACCGCGTCCTCCGGAAATAACCACTTTTGCTTCACTTAGATCAACACCTTCGCTTGCTTTTCTTACTACTTCTTTAATAATGGCACGAAGGTCTTTAATATCAACAGACAGGGAGGATACTTCTCCTGCTCTGCTTTCATCTTTTTCTAATGGGGCAATGTTATTTGGACGTACCGTTGCAAAAATTAATCCGTCAGTAACAATTTTCTTTTCAAATGCTTTGCCGGAATAAATTGGTCTTGTAAACACGATATTTCCGCCAGCTTCTTCTACTGCTGTTACGTCAGAAATGAGACCGGATGAAAGCTTACCGGCAATTCTTGGTGCCAAGTCCTTACCTAGTGCTGTATGACCTAAAACAAGTCCTTCTGGTTGTTCTTGATCAATCACAGCTAATAATGCTTGGGCATAACCATCTGAAGTATATTGCTTTAATTTCTCATTTTCAACAAGGACAACGCGGTCTGCTCCATTTTGAACGAGCTCAGCACTTAAAGCGCTTACAGATTCACCAACCAAGACCCCAATAACTTCTCCGCCCTCTGCAACCGTTTTTGCTGCAGCAATTGCTTCGAAAGAAACATTTCGTAATGACCCGTCTCGAACTTCCCCTAATACCACTACTTTTCTTGACATGTAAGTTTACCTCCTGAAAAAACATTTTTATGTGAGTACGATTAAATTACTTTTGCTTCAGTATGAAGTAGGTGAACAAGTTCTTTCACTTGATCATTCAAATCGCCGGCTAATACTTTTCCTGCTTCTTTTTTAGGCGGCAAATAAATTTCGATTGTTTTTGTTTTTGCTTCGACATCGTCTTCTTCGAGGTCAAGATCGTCTAATTCTAATTCTTCAAGCGGCTTCTTTTTCGCCTTCATAATACCTGGTAGAGAAGGATAACGCGGCTCATTAAGTCCTTGTTGTGCTGTGATTAAAAGAGGCAAGCTTGTTTCGATGATTTCAGCATCACCTTCCACGTCACGGGTAACGGTTACATTTGTTCCTTCTATTTCTAATTTGGTAATGGTTGTTACATAAGGGATGTTCAGCAGCTCGGCAACACGTGGGCCAACCTGCCCTGATCCGCCGTCAATTGCAACGTTTCCTCCTAAGATTAAATCAGCATCTTTATCCTTTAAGTATTCTGCAAGAATTTTTGCTGTTGTATATTGATCGCCATTTTCGATATCGTCTTCAGTATTGATGAGGACAGCTTTATCAGCACCCATTGCAAGTGCGGTACGAAGCTGTTTTTCCGTTTCCTCATTGCCGACAGAAAGAACAGTTATTTCGCCGCCATTGGCATCCCGTAATTGAATCGCTTCTTCAATCGCATATTCATCATAAGGATTGATGATAAATTCGGCACCATCCTCATTGATTTTTCCACCTGAAATGGAGATTTTTTCTTCCGTATCAAAGGTTCTTTTCATTAATACATAAATGTTCATGGTTTCCCTCCTAGAAATTTTCGAGCATTCGCTCAGTTTGAAAGATTGAGAAAATTTTTCGTAAAAAAATTATACTAACTTCTTTAAGCATGGGGCCTGCTTAAAGAAATTATTCACCTTTAAAGTTTGGTTCTCTTTTTTCAAGGAAGGCTTGAATTCCTTCTTTTGCGTCATTTGAAACAAAAACTTCACCAAATAATTCTGCCTCTTTATTAGTGCCTTCATAAAATTCTTCTGTTTTCGCATAGTTTAATAATTGAACGGCTGCTCTAATGGAGACAGGACTTTTCTTAGCGATTTTTCCAGCTAATTTATAAGCTTGATCTAATACTTCATTTTCCGGATAAGCATGATTGGCAAGCCCGTACTGAACTGCCTCTATTCCTGTAATTGGCTCAGACGTGAACAACATTTCCGCGGCTCTTGCAACTCCTACATATTTTGGCAGGCGCTGTGTACCGGCAAAACCAGGGATTAACCCAAGCTGCAGCTCCGGAAGACCAAGTTTAGCAGTTTCGCTAACATAGCGGATGTGACAAGCCATTGCCAATTCAAGACCACCACCAAGGGCTGCCCCGTGAATCGCTGCAATAATCGGTTTTGGAAACTTTTCCATGCGGTCAAATAAATCTTGTCCAAACTTACCAAGGTTCGTAAACCCTTCTGAAGAAGTTACAGTGGTAAATTCTTTAATATCCGCTCCAGCTGAGAAAAAGCGGCCTTCTCCATGAATAACTATCACTCGAATGTCACGGTTTGGCTCAATTTCATCCAAGACAACCGACAGCTCCCTTAAAAGACCAGACGAAAGGGCATTTGCTGGAGGACGCTGAATCGTAATAGTGGCAATACTGTTTTGATACGACCATTTTAAATATTCCAAAATAACTCCCCCTATTCTGCTGCTCTTCCAAACCCGCAGCCATTAATCAAGAGATGATGGACTGGGGATGCCAGTGCAAGCAAATTATACTTTTCCTCGTTCATCACCCATGATGTCGCGGTTTCATCAATGGTACCGAAAATCATTTGCCGGGCAAGTCGTACATCAAGGTCTGGTGAAAACTCTCCCGTTTCTATGCCTTCTATAATAATTTTATCAATCACCTGTAAGTACCCTTTTAAAATATTATTAATTCGGAGGCGCAAATCCTTATTGGATTGGCGTAATTCCAGTTGGGTCACAATCGCAAGGTGATGATCCTTATACAGCATGCTGAAATGGGCTTCTATCATCATTAATAACTTCTCCGCCGCCGTCCCTTTTCCTGCAATCATTTGATCTATTTTTTCAATGAAATTTCCCATTTTTTCTTCAAAGAGTGAGATTAGGATATCTTCTTTGTTTTTAAAATAAAGATAAATGGTGCCATCCGCTACTCCTGCCTGTTTCGCAATTTTTGAAACTTGGGCTTGGTGGTACCCATTTTCAGCGATGGCAATGACCGCGGCATCAATAATTTGCATATATTTTGGCTTACTTTTTTTCAAGTCTATCCCCCCTTTGAAGAAATTTGGAAAAGTCGAAGCGCCTTGTACAGAGGCTTATGCCCCCAAGCCCTTAGGCTCTGTAGCTGGACAATTCTCAAAGTTTTATTAGCAAAAAGAAAAATATGAATGAACCATCATTCATATTTTAATAATAAATAGTAGATTAATTTCTGTCAAGAATTTCTGACCGACCTTTATCATCCTATTATAAAATTTATTGTAAGACAAGCCTTTATGTTCAAAAAAAAATGACAATTCCCTTAGTTAGGCGTGTTTTTGGCTTTCTTCCTCAATTTTTCGTTTTTCTTCTTCAACAAGCATTCTTCGTAAAATTTTTCCAACTGCCGTTTTCGGCAATTCCTCTCTGAATTCATATAGTCTTGGGGCCTTATAAGCAGCCAGATATTTTCTTGCATATTGGTTCATTTCATCTGTAGAGATAGTTGAACCTTCTTTTAAAACAATGTACGCCTTGACGGTTTCGCCGCGATATTGGTCAGGAATCCCTGCTGCCACTGCCTCAAGCACATCTGGATGTTCATATAAAACCTCTTCTATCTCTCTAGGATAAATATTGTACCCGCCGGCAATGATCATATCCTTTTTGCGGTCGACAACATAAAAATATCCTTTCTCATCCATATAGCCCAGGTCTCCTGTATACAGCCATCCTTCATGCAAGACTTCCTTAGTTTCCTCTGGTCGATTCCAGTAGCCTTTCATAATTTGCGGCCCTTTAATCACAATTTCACCAATTTCCCCTACAGGCATTGGATCCCCTGTTTCAATGGACATGATTTTTACATCCGTATCAGGATAGGGAACACCGATACTGCCCTTTACCCTTTCTACGTCCCACAAGAAGTTGGAATGTGTTACGGGCGATGCTTCTGATAAACCATAACCTTCGACAAGCTTTCCTCCGGTCACTTCCTCAAACTTCTGCTGTACTTCAACTGGAAGCGGTGCTGAGCCGCTAATACACGAATCAATCGAAGAAAGATCGTATTTTTTCAAATCAGGGTGATTCAATAATCCGATATAGATGGTCGGTGCACCAGGAAAAAGGGTCGGGCGCTGTTTATGAATCGTTTTTAAGGTTGTCAGTGCATCAAATTTCGGCAATAAAATCATTTTACAGGCCATTTTAATCGCAAAGATCATGCAGACTGTCATCCCATAGACATGGAAAAAAGGAACGATGCCAAGAATTGATTCTTCA
>Ga0213826_1000465_pt1 | contig 21228 bp, 21 predicted proteins | sample MC6MC0899MG_FD_180668 | JGI IMG/M metagenome (GOLD analysis project Ga0213826, IMG submission 180668) | Enriched soil aggregate microbial communities from Iowa State University, Ames, United States - MC6-MC0899-MG | ecosystem: Environmental > Terrestrial > Soil > Unclassified | place: USA: Iowa...
CTTGATTTACCCAAAAACTGGCTCAACGTCAATTTTCCTCTGTTTATATTTTGTTTCTCCTTCTTCAGTTGAAAGAAGTTCTCGAACTTCCTTTCGTTGTTTCTGGTTTTCAATTGACACTTTTATGCTTTTGGTTTCTTTTCCTTTTGCACAAGCATTCTGAAATGGACAGTTTGGACAGTCAACGCAAAGATAAGTCCGCTTCACAGAAATGTATTCGTTATCCATACAATTGATTTTTAGAAATAAGGGGAACTAGAAGGACTACTAACGAGCTGCCAACATTAAATTTTCTTAAATGTTACCTTTTTGAACACCTTTTACATCTTTGGACGAGGTTTTTGGAGGAAGTTTTGGTAAAATGGATGAAATAAAGGTAACCTGAAAGGACACGACACATGACTTTTTTAGAAAAAATTTACCCCCATTTAATTAGCGATGATATTTTAATTCAAGAAACCGTTCTTCATGCACTGCATGATTATCCTAACGTTCCTGAAGAATGGACAGTAGCATTATTGAAGGAAGCGTTTAAAAATAAAGAGAAGCAATCTTCCATATTAATTTATGTGGAAAAACAAACCATCAATGAAGAAGCAGTACAGATTTTACTTGAAAATATACCTATGATGGATCAGTCTAAAAACCATTTAGCGTTAAATTTATTAAATCATTTGGAACCGGAGCTTGCTTTGAAATATATGGAGCCATTGAAAAGATATATTAACGAGGATAAATGGGCGTTATACAAGTTACTCCTGCATGGGACCGAAGAAGAGATATACGAGGAATTTGGCAAAACGATCAATACCCTTGACCGAGCAGATTCTTATCAGCACGAATTATTCATAAAAGCAAAAAAACTAGCGAAATGTCTGGTGCAAAATAATTGGATTACGGCAGAGGAAATTGCTTTTGACATCGAGAATGAACTAAGGGAACAATGGTTTTCCTTTCGCGGCATCTTGTCAGTTTATATGATTGGATTATTAAAATTGTCGCAGTTTATCCCCATGCTGGCAAGCTTGTTAGTACGGGATGACGATCTCTTATTAGAAGAGGCTGCATTTGCATTAATTGGTTTTCAAAATGATGATGTTGTAAAAGAGGTTGTACCTTATTTAAAGAAACCGGAATCGATTATTTTTGCCATTTCTGTTGTCGAAAATATTAAAACGGACCTTGCTGTAAAGGTTTTAAGAAAGGCATACAGGGCTGCAGAAGAATTAGGGGATCAAGATTTACTGATCGAGGCACTCTGTCATCAACTATCAAAAGCGGCATTGCCCGAAATCTCTGTACATATGGAAAACGAGTATTTATCAGGCATGGTTGATATTGAACAGGTGGTCTATAGTTACTACTCCATACTTGACGAGCAGCACCCTGAATTAGAGGAATGGAAGCATGCAGCATTTGAAAGTGAAATGGATTACAGGAACGCGCAAAAGCAAACGAATTTGCTGCAAAGTGTACCTGCTCGAAATGAAAATAAAGTTGGCCGGAATGATCCATGTCCGTGTGGCAGTGGTAAAAAATATAAAAAATGCTGCGGAAAATGAACAATAATCCACTCTTGAGTTAATGGCTCCAGTAGGTGCATTATTTAATTCGGTAAAGATAAATAAATGGCAGTACCTTGATAGGCTCCCCTTAGGGTAGACAGGTTAAAAAAACTTGTTTATCTTAGGGGGATTTTTTCTATCAATGATTCGTACTAAATAGGTTTTTATGTAGTTCCTTGTATTTTTTTATCTGTGTTGATCTACAAGAATCTGATTACCGTCTGGGTCTTCAATTGTAAAAAATGCTGGTCCTTGAGTTGACTCATCAGCTTCAGCTTGCATTGTAATTCCTTTTTCTTTAAGTTGTTTTTGTAATTCTCGAATGTCCTTAAACGATTCGAGATTCTCAGCATTTTCATTCCAGCCTGGATTAAAAGTCAAAATGTTCTTTTCAAACATGGATTGAAATAGCCCAATAATGCAATTTTCGTTCTTCATAATAAGCCAATTTTGGGACATATCACCTCCAAAGACTTGAAATCCAAGTTTTTCATAAAATGATTTTGAGAGTTGAATGTCTTTTACATTTAAACTTACAGAAAATGCACCTAGTTTCATATTTTTATCTCCTTTTCATAAAAATTCAGATAGTTGTTTATATAGGTTTAGTATAAATGAGTACTTTGAATTAAACAATATTTACCAGAAGGGGATCGGTCTGAAGAAAATGGAACAAGTTTTACCTAACCGTTTTTCCATGAAAGAGTAGAGAAGATACGATGGTTCGTTCCATTAATATTGAAAAGCATCTTATTGGAAAAACGATACCATGAGCCGATGCAGACATCGCTCAGGTTGTGCCAGCCTTTGAAAAGATCATTCGGCCAATCAACGATTCAAAAATTGGTTATTTCATTTAGAACCAGCGAACAGTCCGGCATTGTTCGCATTTCTTATGCATAATGGGTGATGACAAGCACCAACCCTTTTTTTTTCTCATATACATGAAAAGATTTACTGAATAAAGAAAGGGGGAGGCTACATTGTATCCAAATTATCCTTACCAGCCTTTCTATCCATATTACAGTGACTACAGACAAGGACTATTCCAAAAAATTCTTGCTTGTTATCAGAAAAAGCGATGGATCAGATTATCTTTCCGAGACGGAACAACTGTTGAAGGTTTTATAAGGACGTATGATCCTTTTAAGGGAGTATTAATTTATATACCGATGCAAAGGTATACGATTTCGTGTGAAGGTGTAAGGGTGGATTCTCTACAAAAAGTTCAAAATTGTATTGGTAAAAGATCGACTCTGACACTTCCTAACAGTATAAGCCTTACATTTTCAATTGAAGGTGTTGACCAAAATCAAAATATTGGTGGTTGGGTTAACATAAATGAACTTATGTCGGTATCTGGACAGATAATAGAGGCAAATTGTATTTAGTTGAGATGCTTAGCGGAGGAGATTCCCAAATCGGCTTGTAAATGGGCTCGGAAACAACTGCAGAAATTGCCATCAGTATTATCAGTGCAATCATCAAAGTAAACTAGGAAAACAAGTCTATGAAAATGAAAAAATAGATAAGTAAAAAGAAGAAAAGCTTATCTTCTACGTTTCTTACATTTTGTAAGGAACTATTTTTATTTATCAGAAATACTCTCATAATTCAGGTTCTAAATAATTTCATATTCCCGGACTCAAAAATGACGGATGTAACAACAATCCATGACACACCATCAGGTGACTCCGATTTAGTCTCATTTGAGCTTTGGGGGCAGAAGTTCATGGCTATCAGCGCAGGGCCGTATTTCAAGCTCAATCCGTCGGTGTCTTTCATCGTTAACTTTGACCCATCGCGAGAAAAAGACGCGAGAGAAAAAATAAATGAGATTTGGATCAAATTGTCCGAAGATGGTACAGTGTTAATGCCACTTGATAAATATCCGTTCAGTGAGAGGTATGGCTGGATCCAGGATAAGTATGGTTTGTCCTGGCAATTAATCCTTACCAATCCAGAAGGTGAAGAGCGGCCTGCATTAGTGCCGTCACTTTTATTTGTCGGCGATCAATGCGGCAACGCGGAAGAGGCAATTCATTTTTATTTATCAGTATTTAAGAACACAAAGCAGGGACTTATCGCCCGCTACCCTACAGCCATGGAACCTGACAAAGAAGGAACGATCTTGTTCTCTGATTTCATGCTTGAAAAACAGTGGTTTGCCGCAATGGATAGCGCGCATGAGCACAAATTCAGTTTTAACGAGGCATTCTCATTTATGGTTTACTGTGACACACAAGAAGAGATTGATTACTACTGGGAAAGGCTCTCTGCAGTTCCTGAAGCCGAACAATGCGGCTGGTTGAAAGATAAATATGGCTTATCCTGGCAGATTGTGCCAACTGAGATGGACGAGATGATGAGCAAGGGTACACCAGAGCAACTTGCGCGCGTAACGAAAGCATTTCTTAAAATGAAGAAATTTGATCTTGTGGAATTACGGAACGCATACCAGGGATAATGAAAAAATCCATAGGGATGGTTCTCGTGGCTCAAAGAATGTTATTTTAGTGTTTTCCACAAGAACCGTCTCAACGGTCAACATCAAAAAAAGCCTTCAAAAACCATTTTTGAAGGGTTTTTTGACGTTTTTCTCAAAAATGCCCTCAAAAATAAAAAAATGAAGTTCGCTTTACCCTAAACTATTCCACCTTTAATCCAAAGTGTTACTGTACTACCTATGAACAATCATAAACTAAGTAATTTTGTTTCATTGAGGTTGGTTTCTACAACGTGTATACTTACTAAACGAACTCTTTTCACATGTGAGGTGAAAAGAGGGTGATATTTGCAAGTACATCCACGGATGATATAAAAAAGGAAAACTCAATTGAGAAATAACAAAAGCTATGTGGAGGAAAAACAAATGAAATTTCCTAATGATGCTGATGGAGATGCTTTACGAAGTCTATATAAGGATGGAATCAATTTTAATAAACAACAATCAGTCGAATTTTTTGTGGCCGTTCCTGATCAAGCAATAGGTGAAACATTATTGCACGTACTTAAAGATGAAGGATTCAACTGTTTCTTAGAGCAAGACGACGAAACGGAAGAGTGGGTATGTTGTTGCTCTAAAAGAATGCTATTAAATTACAATGAATTAATTAACATCCAGAATAAATTAAATAACTTAAGTAAACCACATGGTTGTTTTTCTGACGGGTGGGGCGTTTTTGTAGACTAAAGGATTGATGGTATCAAGAGGATTATTATGGATCCTGATGTTGTTAACTAAATTACACAGCGATTTCAAGAGAATGTATTACTTCCTATTCTGTTGGTGAGGGGTTCAAGGGTCAGCCGCTCGACGTGCTAATGTTTTAATGCACTGGTGTCTGACCTATTTTACCATTATATAAAATTGATTGAATAGTTGGTTCCTTATTGAACTTCCCTCAAGCCCTTCCCTTCATGAATCTCTCGAATACCTTCCTCGCAAACCCCATAAGAACGCCAAGAACAAGTTTCACAAACTACTTGTATATCGGAGGGGACGACATGCTTTTGGATACGAGACTCGATGTCTTCCCATTTCAGAATTTGTCCGATTTTAAGGTTCATTTTGTCTAAAATAACGGCATCTCTTTCATAAATCTGCTCGTTTTGGCAATGGTATTCACCTGAATTGGGATACTTTTCACACAATTGATCTGGTCCCTTTACAAGTTGAATCATCGTTTTTGGGTTGTTTCTCAAGATTTGATGCAAACGAGTCATATTTTCCACGTAATCTGGGGAATAGCCCATTCCCCGATAACCTAGAAGGCAAAAAAGATGATGTCCTCGCAGCTTATATATAATTTTCCCCCAATGTGATTAATCGCTTGGATATAAAAGTAAACTAAACTTTCATATTGGTTAACATATTTATTATTTAACATATCATATGTTCCTTTTTTTGGGGAGCATTTGACTTTAGGAGATATGAAAAAGAAGGGTTGCCATTTTGGTCATGACAGATTAGCCATCACTCATCTTTCATAGTTTATACAAAAGCATCATCTTTGAAATTTTTCTCATAGATTTTATTTTGTGCCAATTTACTCTCCTACATTTTCATTGTCAATTGTGGGTTTTCTCCACTTTTTTGTTTAAAATAGAATAGAAAATAAAAATAGAAAAGGTGATAACATGAGTCAACTATCCGAGCTTTTATCAAGTAATTATGATAAAAATGTCGAGGAATTAAAAGAATTGCTTTGTATTCCAAGTATTAGCTCCTTATCTGAACATAAAGAGGACATTCAACATGCAGCTTCATGGATTTCCAACAAATTAAAAAGCATTGGAATGGAACATGTAGAAATCATCCAGACACAAGGTCACCCTATTATATATGCCGACTGGATTCATCAGGTAAATGCTCCAACAGTCCTAGTGTACGGCCATTATGACGTACAGCCGGTTGACCCTGTTGGTTTATGGGAAACGCCTCCGTTTGAACCAACCATCCGTGATGAAAAGATTTTTGCCAGAGGGGCAACAGATGACAAAGGACAGATGTTCCTCCATATCAAAGCAGTGGAAACTTTAATGGAATTATATGGAAGCTTGCCCGTAAACATAAAATTTTGTATTGAAGGGGAAGAAGAGATTGGAAGTCCCAACCTTTCAAACTTTTTATCCGAAAATAAAGAAAAACTATCCTGTGATGTGGTCCTTATATCTGATACTGATATGTGGGACAAAGGAGTCCCAGCCATCACTTGTTCTTTAAGGGGGCTATGCGCACTGGAGGTTTCCCTTAAAACGGCTAATTCTGATTTGCATTCGGGTTCGTTCGGCGGGGGAGTCCAAAACGCCAACCAGCTATTGATACAGTTGCTTTCTACCCTTCATGATGCAAACGGAAAAGTAAATGTTGACCATTTTTATGATGATGTCGTTGATCTGACAGAATTTGAAAAGGAACAGATTGCTGCATTGGGGTTTGATGAAGAAAAGCTAAAACAGTCGTTAGGGTTAACGGATTTGACTGGAGGAGAACAAAATTATCCTTACCGCGAGAGAATCAGTTCCCGGCCGACATTAGAAATGAACGGCCTATGGGGCGGATTTCAGGGGGAAGGAACAAAAACCGTTATCCCTAACGAGGCACATGTCAAAATAACCTGCCGTCTAGTCAATAATCAAAATCCCGAAAAGATTCAGGAATTGATTGTAAAGCATTTGGAAGAACATGCACCAAAAGGATGCTCGGTAAAAGTGTCTCTTGGTAATGCGGGAAATCCACTTTTAATCCCGATTGACAGTCCGATGATTCAAAAAGCTGCCGAAGCTTATGAAAACGTGTATGGGAAATCACCTGTTTACAAAAGAGAAGGCGGCTCCATTCCGATTGTTTTGGATTTCAGCCAATCACTAAATGTTCCCGTTGTCTTAATGGGATTTGGTTTACCAGAAGAAAATCTTCATGCTCCGAATGAACATTTTCATTTGGAAAACTTCAATAAAGGAATCTTAACGATTTGCTCGTTTTTAGAACTGGTTCAAAAATAAAATAGTGCCTGCCACCACCTGATAATTGTCGATTTAAATTCGACAAATTCCGAGTGGTGGCAGGCATTTTTATGCAATAAAACACCCCATAAGTAGCTATTAAATCAAATTTTCAATTGTTAAACTATTAATAACATCATGGGCTGGCTTCAAATTCATCCTGTAAGTGGACAATAGATATAGCTAAAAATTGATTCTGTTTCTAGTTCTTTAAAAACTATTTTTCCCTAAAGAGGTGAGGTTATGATGAACCAGATGGAATTATTGGCTAAAGAACGGGAGAACTTAATGGCGGCCTATTTGGAATACAGCAATAACCACAGTTACTATGACGAACAAAAGGATTTGGGAATCCAACAATCATACTATAAAAATACTACATTTGACAAAAACAGTATTCATCATTTAGTAGAAAGAACCCACCGAAATAAGCTAAATTACGCCCCTCATCGTTATGTTTATCCGTGGGTTGATCTTCAGGAAAATGGGAAACTAAAAAGTATCTATTCCGGGAAAGGAATGGATCCGCTCGCTGCCATTGAGGAGGACATTCGTATTCTTGAACATATAGCTAGCGGGAATATCACTAGTTTATCTGATGAAATGACTTTAAATTGCGAACATGTGGTACCTCAGTCATGGTTTAAGAAGCAAGAACCAATGAGAGGAGATTTGCATCATTTATTTTCCTGTGAACCCGCATGTAACAGCAGCCGCGGAAACAATCCTTATGATGATTTTCCTGAATATGTTCCGGAAAAACTTACTTTAGGAATTAAGGATGGCTGTGGAAAGTCAGATGAAGGAAAGTTTGAACCAGAGTACGGAAAGGGAATTGTAGCAAGGGCCACATTATATTTTTTAATCCGGTATCAAGGAATCATCAATAAAGATTTTGTGAACCTGCGGGTTTTACTGAATTGGCATAAGCAATTTCCAGTGTCCCTATATGAAAAGCATAGAAACCTGGCCATCTTTGAATTACAAGGAAACCGGAATCCGTTTATTGACTTTCCTGAAATGGCAGAGAGATTGATGAGCGAATAGGCAGTTTTTCATTAGAAAAATAGAATTTTCCACGATCCGCTTGCCAAAAAAGGAGATAGGGTGCGGGTCATTGTGGAAGATAAATTTTTACCCGGTTATCTTATAAGTATCAGACATTTGGATGAGAAAGGTTATAACTTATGAAGGATTCTTGCATTCCATCAATAATATAATATTGTAGATAACTAGTTTTTTTACGACCTCTATTCATTCGTATTTAGAAGTGCCATTGAATTTCATTTTCCTGGAGAGTGATACCATTGTCAGAACTGATTTATGCAGGATCATTAAAGACACTAGAAGCTGAAGGTGCAAAGGTAATAAAAGGTGGAAGTCATGCAATTGCCGTATTCGTTCACGAAAAAAAAGTCTATGCGGTGGATAACCGTTGCCCGCATATGGGATTCCCCCTCCATACAGGAAGCTTATGTGATGGGATTTTAACGTGTCACTGGCATCATGCACGCTTTGATATAAAAAGCGGTGGAACCTTGGATCCATGGGCAGACGATGTCCCTACTTATCCTGTCAAGATTAAAGAAGATGAGGTTTGGGTCCATCCTGTTCCTTATAATAAAGTAACAATCGAAAAATTAAGGCAGCGATTACGTGAAGGTCTTGAGCAAAATTTAAGTCTTGTCATCGCCAAATCAGTTGTCGGATTGATGGAAGCTGGTTATCCAGCGACTCAGATTGCACTGGTAGGTGTCGACTTCGGAACGACACATCATCAAGGAGGCTGGGGCTCTGGGTTGACGATTTTAACGGTCATGACAAATGTATTGCCTAAATTGGATAAAACCGGTCAGATTTTAGCCTTGTTCCAAGGTCTCGTTCATGTTGCACGGGAAAGTTCCGGAAGGGGAACACGCTTTTTACTCGGGGCACTTCCTGTCTCAGATGAAATGAATGCCCAATCATTCGAACAATTATCAGAATGGTATCGTCATTGTGTGGAGGTCCGTGATTCGCAGGGAGCTGAAAGAGTACTCTTGACCACGATAGAATTAGGGTTCCCGAACGAGCAGCTTGCTGACATGATGATGACAGCGGTTACGGATCATTTTTATATTAATACAGGTCATACGCTCGATTTTCATAATAAAGCATTCGAGATTCTCAATCAGATTGGTGTTGAGCACCGGCCATATGTATTATCATCATTGTTACCCGGTATCGGTAAGGTTTCCCGTAGTGAAGAATCCCATAGCTGGCAATCACCCGTGAATTTGGTCAAACCATTATTGGAGGCGTTCCAGGATTTACGTGATATTCTTGCTAATGTCTCATCGCATGGTGACGCTGATGTGGATGAAGCAGCATTGGTTGAGCAAATTTTATCAGATAATCCTTTAAAAACGGTAAATAAGATGTTGGATGCACTTAAAAGTGGGATCTCCCCTGCACGTTTGGCCCAGCTCGTAGCTTTTGCGGCGGCGGAACGGATTTCCCGTTTCCATGTCCAAAATGATTTCAGTGATTGGATTACCGTACTTCATACCTTTACTCATGCGCATGCGGTACATGAATCGTTACGCCGCTCATCGACACCTGAATTGACCCGAGCTGTTTTCCATGGTGCTATGCGTGTTTATCTTGATCGTTTCCTTAATACACCTTCTGCACGAAGACCGGAACCAAAGGGTGTAGAAGCGGAACTGCAGAATCCTTCTGAATTATTAGAGATGATGAATCAACAACAACAAGTTGCAGAATCAGCACGTTGGGTAGTGAATTACTTGGCAAGCGGCGGTGATAAAATTGAACTCTTCAATACCCTCGGGCATGCTTTACTAAGAGAGGATGCAGAGTTTCATTCGTTTCAAATGTTTGAAGCAGCTATGGTCGAACATGAACATTGGGAAAGAGAGGATTCCGAGCTTGCTCGTCATGCACAGGAAACGTTGATCATCGCAGTAACTCGTTATTTAGCAGGCCATGCCCCAACAGCAAGAGAAATGCCACATACAGCTCGGATTGCAATGCGTCTCCACCGCGGTGAAAAACTATTTGAAGATGAATGATTTAAAAAAAAGTGAAACGGTATGTGCATCCCGCTTGATCAATTTCAAGCGGGATTGTCTTTTTAATTGAAAGTTCGCATCATCAGATTCAATTCTTTCACAAATCCATCTTGTTTAAAACCAAGAAACCGTAACTTCGGGGTCAGCCCCCAGTGTGCTAAAGTGTTAGCGCGTCGGAGGACTGTCCCTTTTTTCATTTTTTTTGATTGTTTATGATAGCGGAGTGTTTTTTTTACTTGTTTATAGATTTCTCCCATATCCGTTTTAGTCAAGCTTTAAGTGCTTATTTAGGAACCTGAGTACACGGCGGGTATACTCACTTTTATGCAAACGATACGAATGAATGTGTTCACAATCTTTCGTCAGCCACAATTCTTTTTGGTTATCGGATGGGATCGATTGAAATAATTTTTCGCTTTCGGCATAAGGAATAGCTTTATCTGTCTTACTATGGATGATGAAGAAGGATTTTCCTTTCGTGTTTTTCACATGATTGATGGGTGAAACTTCAGTGGGATCAATTTTGAGGAGCTTGCGCATGGAATGATAAATAATCGGTGTAAATGGTCGTTTTGGTAGCTTGGTCCAATGCGATAGATTTTCTTTTAGAAAAGGTCCTAAATCACAAAAGGGACTGTCAGCTATGATGACGGAAACATCAGGGTGTTCGGTTCCAGCAATAAGCGCAGTAGCTGCTCCCATACTCCAGCCAAGGAGAGCAACTTTTTCCTGATGTTTTTCTTGAATCGCATAATCAATCGCTGAATACAAATCGTGTCTTTCAAAATATCCGATCCCCGTGGTTTTTCCCTTCGATTTACCTGCATTGCGAAAATCAAACATTATTACATTATAGCCTTGCTCTGATAGAACTTTAATGAGCCGCAGTCCTTCAATCCTTTCCATGGAACGTTCATTCATATAACCGTGTGCCGTAATGACCGTTTTCTTGCTTTTCTTTGAAACTGCTGGAATCCACCAGCCAGACAGTTTTACTTGATCTTTTCGGCTGAAAAATTCAATCTCTTCGAATGCAAGACCAAATTCCTTCGGTGTTTTTGTGGTTTTTGCCGAGAATGGATGAGTTAGATACAAACCGATCCCTAATGGGGCAAGAAAAAATAAAGCGGGTGCTGCCAAAAGCGGTTTCCACAAGGACTTTCCTGATTTACCTGATCCCTCTGATTCACCATTCTTTTCCTCACTCAACATGAACTCCTCCATTCCATTTGAAGTCATCGGTACATTATCATATGTAAGTCAACATAAAAATGGAAAACTCAATAGTCCCATTTTATTCCTGTTTTTGAATAGGAGGGGTGACTAATGGTTAACTAAAGCTATCGATAAACATATTCGTATATAACTAACAGAGGATGGCCATTGTGTTTATGATTCAAATCAGAACTTAAAAAGATTGCTATTGACACTTTTTTATTGGGTGTTTGATTTGCTTAATTTACTAATCAAAATATTTCTATGTAAATAAACTCAATGTTTTAACAAGATAAAAGTTAATCAATCGTGTGTTTAAGCAGAAAAAAAATATGTCAATGATCGTTGAATTAGATAAAAATTTTCGCTTAATTTTGCTAATTTGGTGAAATGCTTGGATTCGATGCATTTATGGAGGATTCAAAGTTTGATAAGGTATAGGGCCGCTCGAGGCCAATGAATCTGGCTTGTTGGAAGTGGGATGAACGAGTTAATAAAGAAAACTATGTACATCTTGCCCTTCATTAAGAAAGGGAAAACCAATGGAATAAAGATGTTGATACAATTGATAAGCTCTTTTCAGAAACTGATGAAGGCTTCGTTCCGAATAATGATAGGAATTCAAAATGCACGAACAGGGCGATCTTTTCGAATTATTACTCTTTTTTAAATGATTACTTCAATATTTGTATTTATTTTCCACATTACTATAAATGTTGGTGTTTTGGATTCTTTTATAACTAACCAGGGGAGTGAAAGTACCAAAGAATTACATTGTCATCAAAAATTCACATATTTATGAAAAACGCCTATCCTTTTTCCTGCTTTATCCATAAATAAACGATGAAGGGAATTTTAGTAGAAGAAAGGAATGGATTGAGGATGGCAAAATACAGAATGGTGCGTACGGATTTTTGGAAGAATCCAGTTGTTTCAGAGGAGATGACCCCGGAGGATAAGTATTTTTACCTTTATCTGCTTACGAATCCACAAACGACTCAAATAGGAATCTATCGACTTACGAAAAAACAGATGGCTTTTGATTTGGGTTATTCGATTGAGTGTGTTCATTCATTAATGGACCGATTCATCGAGCATCATAAAGTGATTCGTTACAATCCTGAAACGAGAGAACTCGCGATTAAAAACTGGGGGAAATATAACCTGAATGCCGGCGGGAAACCGGTGATGGATTGTATTGTTTCCGAACTAAAAGAGGTCGAAGATCATTCGCTTATTCAATATGTTTCTGAATCCATTCAAAAACAGGAAATTCGCAGCCTCTATCAATCTTTTTGCGAACATGAAGGGCTGTGTTACGAGAAAGAAGGTAGTGATCGAGATGTAAATAATACATATAAAACCAAATGTGAAGAATTGGACGATACGTTACCGCCTAGTCATACGATAGGTAGACAAAAAGAAAAACAAAAAGAAAATGAAAAACAACAACAAAAAGCCTTTCATCCAAATCGTGAGAGCCACCCTGAAAGAGAGAATCCATTACAGAGTAATCAAAAATCATTAGAGGTTAAGGAAATTGTTGCGTTTTGGGACGCGAATGGATTTGGTTTCACGAACGTGAATGCGAAACAACAGCTGTTATCTTGGTTAGATGATTCTAGGTTTGTACAGCCAAAAGAGTTGATTTTAAAAGCGATGAATATTGCGTGTGCGAATAACAAGCGAAAGCTGAACTATATTGTCGGGATTCTGAAGAACTGGGAAAATGAATCTTTACTAACCGTAGAAGAAATTGATTCGTATCAACAGAACCAAAAGCCTGTAGTAAAGAATAGACAATCAATTGCCGGAAGAGATATTCCTAGTGGATTTGAACTCGACCTTACGCGAGGTGAAGAGTGATGAGTATGGCTGAAAGAGCGTTCTTAGGAAGCTTGATGAAGGCGGAGTACTTACTCAAGGATACCGTTGTTTAACCTGAACAGCTAGAAAGTACACGGCATAGAGAAATAATGCGAAGAATGGTGGAGTTAAATCGAGCTGGGAAGAATGTTGATTTGATCACATTGACTACCTTACCCGACCTCGAATCATTAGGTGGAATGTCTTACCTTTCAGAGCTATTATCGTATGCGGATGTTGAGAAATTTGACGGTACAGAGAAGCTCATTCTTGAACTGTGGAAGGAACGGGAAAAGAGAAACATCTTAACGGTTGCAGCCATGAATGATTGGGAGATTGCGAAAGTCATTGCCGAGTTGGATAAAATTAACCAAATGAAGATGGAGGATCACACGTCCTTACAACAAGCATTATCCAATATTTATGAGGCACCCTGGGAAGATCAACTACATCTTAAGAGTGTAACAACGGGAATTAAAAAATTACCTATACTCATATTAAATACTTAGAAAATGACTAGACATGTACAATTTTCTGCTGATTTATTATTTTTTACAAATTTGTGAATTATATAAAAAATGAACTCATTTTCGATCAATAATGTTATAGTAAAGATATTAGCTATTCCTAGCTATTCCACTTTTATCTCTGCATTTATCACCACCATACTCATACAGTTATTATTTCCGAATGGTTTCATCCAATTACATTTTACTGTATTTTGGATATCGATTATGGTTAACTACTGAAAAAGAAAATATCCAAACAATTAAACCGATATCTCTTCTACATGGAAAACCACATTTAAAAACCTACTAATTTTCTGCAAACATCTAGTAATTTAAACAATATTTCTGTATTTTTTAAAAAAATAATGATAGGAGTGTGCAGGTATATGGCGTCAATTATGCTTTATTGGAAATGCCCTCATTGTGCTGGGATTGCGGTTATGGATGATTATTATAAGATTGGAGATCAATATCTTTGGTGTGAAAGATGTGGATATAGCTATCAAAAAGAACAGGACTATTATGACTCCCAAAAAAATGAGATATTTTTCAAGGAAACAGAGCAAATAGGTTACGGGATGTTTAAAATTGTCAATAAAGAAGGGAAAAGCCAACTTGTTCCTATCCATTCTATATTAACAGATGAACGAATAGAGGCATATAAAAAGGAAATGGAAAGAGAAGATATCGATAAAGAAAAATGCTACTTAGTTTCATACAAGGATAATGAGCTGAAGGTACTATTCGGTGAGGTTCCAGAATTATATTTTTACACGTATGATGAATACAAAAAACTACATCCTGATTTTGATCCTTATTATTTACAAGGGGTAACGATATCTTTTTAATATTAAATTTTTGAATTTTCTATAAGGTACCGGTGATTTTTAAGCTTACCACTCTTTTTTTACCCTCTAGATTAACCATCAAAATTTCCTTTTCCTATTTGTCCCATCTAATATTTATTACGTATTCCTAGTTATATTTTAATAGGGTAGGAGAAACGGCTAGTTAATGAAAGTGTTGAGGATGAATTTAATACAGTTTATCAGGTGGGTATATGCTATAATAAAAAAAATGGAGGTATAAGTTGATGAATAATGAATTAATAGAAGTACTCCGTTCCCTATTAAAACAAGAATTAGAACCAATTAATAAGCGTCTGGATAAAATTGAATTGAATGGGGAAGGAGCAAATAAACGACTGGATGCCATTGAAAAAAATTTGGTTGAACATAATAATCGTTATGAAGTTATTGAACAAGATGTGAAAGACCTTAAAACTGGACAAGAAAGATTTCAAAAATACATTATCCAAAGTCTTGGAGAATATACTGAAAAAATAGCTGAACATGTAGATATTAAAACAGAGGCTCTCAATAAAAGGGTTTTTGCATTAGAATCTGAGATACAACGATTGACAAGACAATAACTATCGATCATTCAAAGAGACCATCTCCACTTAGAAAGGTTGGTCTCATTAACATTTACTTTTCCACTTCGGTATTAAATGATCAATTCTTAAAAAAATTTCATTTGTTCACTGACGATACTACTTTTTTTCCCTTCGAGAATATATCCCATTAATTTATAACCACTAAGACGCTTTTTAAACATTGAGTTTAAAACAGAGACGTGTCGATCAACATAATCAAATACTCTAACTTCCTCTTTGTTTGAATGAATCCTGTGTAGACGACCAACATATTGTTGAAGAGTTCCTTTCCAAGCTATTGGCATAGTTAAAAATAAGGTATCAAGACGAGGATCATCAAATCCTTCACCAATATATTTTCCCGTTGCAATTACAAGTCGTTCTTCGTTATCGGGTATTTTTTCAAGACGTTCCATTTCAGTCTTCCGTTCCTTTTTACTCATGTTACCTGTTAGAACTATAATGTTTTTAGCAAAACCTTTAAATAGATTCCGAAGATTTTCCAAATGCTCAATTCTTTCAGTAAGAATAATCGGGGAGCGTCCATTCTCTAATTCATTTAAAACATCATCAAAGATTATTTGATTTCTTTGTTCATCATTTGAAATAGATTGGTACAGTTCTTGAATTTTAGTTGAACTGGACTGGAAATTCGTATTTCTCTGTATTATTTTATGTGCAAATGGTCGAATCTTAGCTTGTGTTTTTGAATCTGTTTTGTATCGGATATGCCCGCATTGCATAAAGATAATTGGTTGAAGTCCATCTTTTCGAATGGGTGTAGCAGTAAGACCATACACATATTTAGCCCGCACATGTTTTAATACTTTTTCAAAACTAAACGCAGATATATGATGGCATTCATCAACAATAATTTGACCATACTGTGTAATAAACGATTTTATCTCACCTTTAGAATTCAAACTTTGTATCGTAGCTACATCGATCTTTCCAGTTACTTTGTTTTTGCCGCCACCTATTTGTCCAATTTCTTTAGGTGGCATTGCTAGAAAAACAGATAGACTCTCTACCCACTGTTGTAAAAGTTGAGTTCTATTCACAATAATTAATGTATTGGTTTTTCTTTTAGCAATAATGGCCGCTGCTGTAACTGTTTTTCCGAAACCAGTAGAAGCTGCTAGTGTTCCATTTTCATGATTTAATAAGTTTAATACAGCCTCTTCTTGTTGAGATGTTAATTGACCATTAAAATTTGCTTCAATGGTTTCACCTTCATATTGTTGATTGACTAGTTCCATCTCGATAGAATATTCATCAAAAATATTTTTTAAGCCTTCAAAACTGCCACGCGGAAGAAAGAGATGTTCCGAATCTTCTTCAAAACAACTAATCACTTTTGGCAACCTGTAAGTTGATAGTCTTCTGGACTGTGCCTTATAGAATTCTGGATTATTAAATGTAGCTAGTGATATCATTTTCGAATAGATTGAAGATGGTATTCCTTCTTTATTTATATAAAGTCCATTTTTTATAATTACTTTGATTTTCTTTGGGATTGATTTCGTATTTTTAGTTTCTATTTCTTGAGATTGATTCAGTTTCTTTATTGCTGCTATAATTTCCTCTTTCCTTATTTTTTGAATGGATGACAAGTACAACCACTGATCTTGAAAAGGAATAAAATTTTCATCTACAAATACACTATTACCATTATTTTTTGCTTGAAGTTTTAATGGTAATGCAATGAGGTTTCCAAACCCTCCTTTAGGGAGAGTATCTTGATTTGGAAACATTCGATCAAACGAGTCGATCCCAATTTGATGACGTTTCTCAAGAGTTTTTGTTAATAGATGCATACCAAGTTTCCTTGCAAGAGCTGCTGATATTTTCTCAGAAAAGAAAATCCATACATGTGCCCCATTGCCTGAACTTGACCGCTCTACATAAGAAGGTATTTGTACTTTTTTACATTCGCCTATGAATGCCAAAACGTCTTCTTTCCAGTTTTGTTTGTCAAAATCAAAAGCAAGGAAAAAACAAGTCTCATCCTGAAGAAGAGGATATAATCCTACTGTTTTTTCCCCACTTAAATGTTTAAACAGTACTTGATCGGTAAGAGGTGTTAATTTACGATGTTGGCACTCTGAACATTTTATCAACGGTTTCTGACAAATCGGCTTTTGCCATTCTAACTCACATGCTGGGGTATAACCTTTCTTTCCATCTTTTGATATCCAACGATAAGCAAATACATCTGATCTGCCTTTGAAAAGGGTTTTAAATAATACAATTTTTTCCTGTGGTAGCGATTTACTAGTAATGATTCTTTCCTTGGTCTCTTCATGTTTCTCTCGTTGATGCATGATATTTGATAGAAGTTGTTTTAAATATTTATTTTCTTTTTCTAGCAGTTTTAATTCCTTTAACAGTTGATTAATATCCATTTTAAATCCCTCTAAATAGTTTTATATAATTTAATTGTACCTTAAAATCTATGTTTTATTCAAAGTGTGAAAGTTGGAGGATCATGATGAAAATCAAAGTGACTGATTTAAAGAAGGAGTTAAAAGGATATGACCAAAAAGAATTAATGGAATTAGTGGTAGAGATGTTCAAGGCGAACAAAGATATTCAAAATTACTTGTCTAGAAATTTTCTAGGTGATGAAGTAAATGAAGAGCTATTTCAAATGAATTTTATCCAGATAGGGGCTTTGGGAAACCTCGATTAGCAGAAGCTAAGAAAGAGATCACAGCGTTTAAAAAGACAACAAACAATGGAAAAAGAACAGTAGACCTCATGCTTTTTTATGTGGAGCAAGGGGTTGAATTCACAAATTCTTTTGGTGATATAAATGAAGGATATTATGTTAGTCTTGTGAGAATGTTTGACCAAGTTGCGGTGGAGTTTGACCGAAATGAGGAACTTTATCAAGCATTTTCAAGTAGACTAAGCCAAGTTGTATCCAGAGAGCAAGAACGGTCTGGGGATTAGAGGATGCATTATCTGAAATTTACTATTCGATTGATTGGGTTCACGACGAAGATGATGATGAGTAAGGCTATTTAATAAAGATATAACTGGGAATGGCTTGATTTATGTTGGCAGCAAGAAGTAAATATAAAGTTCGCTCTTAATCTGCAGTGATTGATCGCTTTTTACGAACGAATCAGTTTAGTGCGGAAATAGAAATATATGAAGCTATTTGAAAAAGAGAAATAAATAGCTTCATTATTTAGTAAGTTTAACTCAAAAGTGCTTTTAAGGATTTCTTTTTCCAGAAAAATTGATGATAAGAAGATTGAGCCAAGATATTGACGATGAACGCAATTGGATAGGCTAGCCAGACACCATTTAAGCCCAGTGTTGTGAAATGTGACAAGAAGTAGGCTGCCGGAACTTGGATCAACAGAATACTAATGATTGTAAATATTGTTGGCCATAACACAGTACCTGTTGCTCTCATTGTTGCGGTGATTGCCTGAGTGTGACCCAAAATAATGTAACTCCAAAATGAGATCAGTATAAGACTTTTTGCTATATTAATTGTTTCGGTGTTGTCTAAAAAGATTACTAATATAGGATTTGGAAACAAATAAAGAATGAGAATGAGAATACCACCAAGGAGATAATTCATGGAAACCGCTATTGTCTTTATTTGTTTGATCTTCGTAATGTTTCCAGATCCTACGGCTTGTGCTACAAATACTGAAATGGCGATTGAAATACTCATTGCTGGTATTTGAACGTAGCTTGCAATTTGATTCACGATTCCATATGCTGCAGTTGCATTAGACCCATAATCATTGACAAAAGTGATGACTGCAATTTCTGACAACGCGATTGAAACCAAACTAATACTAGTAGGAATGGCTAATTTCAGTAAGGTTTTCAACACCGAACCTTTTAAGTGAAGATGTCTCAAAATATCAGAGTCTAATTTGAGTATATGATTTCTTTTGTGTAAGTACCCTAATAGAATCACAAATGTAATAAAATTGGCTAATCCTGTAGCATACGCAGAACCATTTAATCCAAATTCCGGTAAGCCCAACCAACCGAAAATAAGTATTGGCAGGAAAGCAATATTTAGGATAACACTAATCAATAAAAAGTAAAAAGGTGTTTTTGAATCACCAACACCTCTCATAAAGGTTGTATAGCACATATATAAGAAAGTGATGGGCAATGTAACAAATAAAATACGTGCATACTCTGCGCTTTTAATCAGTATATTCTCAGGTGTTCCCATCCATTTTAGAATATCTACTGTAAAGAATCCTCCGATTAAGGCAACAGCAACAGAAATGATGAAAGTAAAGCTTAGCGTAACCCCTACGACTTCCTTCATTTTTTGGATATCACCTCCACCGTATGTTTGCCCAACTAGAATGGAGCTTCCAGAGCCAATTCCGATGATAAAGGATATAAGGAAAAAGAGTAGAGGGAAGAAGGCAGAAATAGCTGCTATAGAATCTACTCCAAGTGTTTGCCCAACTACGATAATTCCAAATACTTGACCCAATGATTGCAAAACACTTGCTAAAATGATAGGAATGAGAAAAACAATCATCGGTTTTACTAATGACAATGTTTCATTAAAAGATTTATTCATTTATTTTAACTCCTATAAGTTTCATATAAAAAACAACTATAAAGATTTTCGTTTCAAATGAATCCCTCTTCTAAAAAGTGAGGGAAAGATTAATAATAGAGTCATAACATTTAAATCATAATCCACGATTTATCATTGATCTGATAAACTTTTAGACAAGCTGATAAAATAAACCGAATTGAGTATCATACCATAGCAGTTTGCCATGTTTACGTTTCGGGATACGTGTTTGTAAACTCCATTCAGGATACTGTTTAATAATCTGTACTTGGTCACCTGTAGCAAAAGCAATAAATGAAATATAATTTTCTTTTGTCATACGATGCCCGCTAGATATTAACCATTCACTATCAATTTCTGAAATGGTTAGCTTTTCATCGTCTGTTGCTTTCTTCGCTACTAATGGTTCTAACTTTCTTCCGCAACAAGATATGGTCATATTTCCAGTTGCTAATACAATATTATTACAGGACGGACAGACGAAATAATTAGACTTTTTCATATTTCCTCCTACAAATTCATTCGACGATAATTCACCATCTAAAATATATTCGATATTTACCCCAAGGAGGGTTGATAAACTTGGTAATAGCGTGATATCTGGACAGCCATACCCACGCTCCCATTTTGAAATCGTTCGATCAGAAATGTTCATTTGATCCGCTAATTGTTTCTGTGTCAGTCCTTTTTCCTTCCGTAAATTAAAAATTAACTCTCCAATTTTACGACTATCCATCAATTTCTCCTCCTACTCTAATGTCATCTTAAATCTTTAAATGTATCGAAGCAACAAACGCTCCGTGGAGTTAAACAAAGGGACAGTATGCCTGTTTTCCTTAATACCGAAATCGAGAATTTCCAAAATGCACGGTCTTTTATTGAAATTGGGTGCTTTAATGAATAAGAAGTTATATTTAATAAGTCAATATAAAAAATATACTGCCATTTTCCACATATTTTAATTGCCAAATATAGCGGAAAATACTTTTATTGTGGTAAAACCTTCTAGAAAAATATAGTCCATGTGGACCACTTTATCCCTTGGTGTATTGTCCAGGCAGATCAGCTTTATTCATTTTCCTCCATTAATTCCCGCTAATTTTTTCCTTTCGGTTTCTTTATAATAGGATGGGAGGGGGAGATGTAAATGAAATTGTTCTTTTTTATTCTTGTATTTTTAGGTATTTTGCTCCTTTTCTATAGGGCATACAAAAATACTCACAAAGTTGCTTTGAATAAAGTTAAATTAACCAATATAGATTCTAATCAGAAGCAAGGACCTCTTTTTAATATTTTACAAATCTCAGATATGCATTTAGAAAATATTTCTGTTTCTCCAGACCAACTTTTCAACATGGTAGGAGACGAGAAAATTGATTTAATCGCTTTAACGGGAGACTTTCTTGATAAAAAACGCAGTATCCCTAAGCTAATTCCTTATTTAAAAGTTTTTAACAGGTTAAATCCGCGCTATGGCATTTAT
>Ga0213826_1000469_pt1 | contig 20988 bp, 20 predicted proteins | sample MC6MC0899MG_FD_180668 | JGI IMG/M metagenome (GOLD analysis project Ga0213826, IMG submission 180668) | Enriched soil aggregate microbial communities from Iowa State University, Ames, United States - MC6-MC0899-MG | ecosystem: Environmental > Terrestrial > Soil > Unclassified | place: USA: Iowa...
AGTCATGAATTGTTCCAACAGAATATAAGAAGTCTGCTCCAATTTTGTCCATCTTGTTTACGAATACAACACGTGGTACTCCGTAAGTTGTTGCTTGACGCCAAACTGTTTCAGTTTGCGGCTCAACACCTGATTGCGCATCTAGTACGGCTACCGCACCATCAAGTACACGAAGGGAACGTTCAACTTCAACTGTGAAGTCTACGTGCCCTGGTGTGTCGATGATGTTTACGCGGTGACCTTTCCATGATGCAGTGGTTGCTGCGGAAGTGATTGTAATTCCGCGTTCTTGTTCCTGCTCCATCCAGTCCATCTGAGATGCACCTTCATGTGTTTCACCGATTTTATGAATCTTACCAGTGTAATAAAGGACACGCTCAGTGGTCGTCGTTTTACCGGCATCGATGTGTGCCATGATGCCGATATTACGAGTGTTTTCTAAGGAGAACTCTCTTGCCATTGGGTCTTTCTCCTTCCTAGTATGAAAGTGTTTTTATATTGAAGGTTAAATTACCAACGATAGTGAGCAAACGCTTTGTTTGCTTCTGCCATTTTGTGTGTATCTTCACGTTTCTTAACAGATGCACCAGTGTTATTAGCTGCATCCATGATTTCGTTAGCTAAGCGCTCTTCCATCGTTTTTTCACCGCGAAGACGTGAATAGTTAACTAACCAGCGTAGACCAAGTGTTGTACGACGGTCAGGACGCACCTCAACTGGAACTTGGTAGTTAGCACCACCGACACGGCGTGCTCTAACTTCTAGTACAGGCATGATGTTTTTCATTGCTGCATCGAATACTTCCATTGGCTCTTTGCCAGAACGTTCACGAATAGTATTAAATGCTGAGTAAAGAATTTCTTGTGATTTACCTCTTTTACCGTCAATCATCATTTTGTTGATTAGACGAGTAACTAATTTTGAATTATATAACGGATCTGGTAACACGTCTCTTTTTGCTACAGGACCTTTACGTGGCATGTATTTTCCTCCTTTCAAAGAAGCTTCTATTTAATGTGATTATTTTTTCGCTGCTTTTGGTCTCTTAGTACCATATTTAGAGCGGCCTTGCATACGGTTGTTTACACCAGCAGTATCAAGCGCTCCACGTACGATGTGATAACGTACCCCCGGTAAGTCTTTTACACGTCCTCCACGAATAAGAACAACACTGTGCTCTTGAAGGTTGTGGCCAATACCAGGAATGTATGCTGTCACCTCAATACCGTTTGTCAAACGTACACGAGCATATTTACGTAACGCTGAGTTCGGTTTCTTTGGAGTCATTGTACCAACACGAGTACATACTCCGCGTTTTTGTGGTGAAGATACATTTGTTTGTGATTTTTTGAAGCTGTTATAACCCTTATTTAGCGCAGGAGATTTTGACTTCTCTGTCATTGATTGACGAGGCTTGCGCACTAGTTGGTTAATAGTAGGCATGATTTGTTTCCTCCCTTCATTATTTGTAAGCCCACACATCCAGGTGGTTCATTTTTTTGCAAAAACAAAGTTTTTGCAGACTACTCTATCTACAAAAACAGTTTTTAACGAATAATTGCAACAGCTGCCGCACCAACTTCTATTCCACACGCTTTTCCGAGTTTTTTCATCGAATCCACATATAGAACCGGAACGCCTAACAAGAGTGCTTCACCAACAATTTTTGCCGTAACCTTTGGTTCAGCATCGTTTGCCACGATTAGCTCTTGAACATTTCCTTCTTTAAGTGCTTTCACTGTTTGTTTTGTTCCTATAACGAATCGTTGTGCCTGTAATACTTTTTCATAAGACATATGATCATATCCTCCAAAGTATCAGGTGAATAGGAGCACCTTTAGTATAGTAACATCTTAAGAATTAGATGTCAACAAGACATTAACATTTTTTCTTAAAATACGGTATCTGCCATGAAGGCAGATACCGTATAAAAAAGTTTTAGTCAACCGTGACTGTTTCTTCGGAAGTTGTATCGCGCAATACCGGCTCCGCCTTACGGTACCTCTGCATTCCTGTTCCAGCAGGGACAAGCTTACCGATGATTACATTTTCCTTCAAGCCAAGCAACTCATCACGTTTGCCTTTGATTGCTGCATCTGTAAGAACCCTTGTAGTTTCTTGGAAGGATGCCGCAGACAAGAATGAATCCGTTTCAAGAGATGCTTTTGTAATACCAAGTAACACTGGACGTCCTGTCGCAGGCAATTTACCCTCAAGTAATGCCTTTGCATTTGCATCAGTAAATTGATGAATATCAAGGAGTGTACCTGGAAGAACATCCGTTTCACCTGCATCGCTGACACGAATTTTACGCAGCATTTGACGCACCATTACCTCAACGTGTTTATCGCCAATTTCAACCCCTTGCATGCGGTAAACTTTTTGAACTTCACGCAATAGGTATTCTTGAACAGATGTCACGTCTTTTACTTTAATTAATTCCTTCGGATCAATCGAACCTTCTGTTAGTTCCTGACCACGTTCAATATGGTCATTGACAGCAACTTTCAAGCGTGCTGTATATGGAGCATTGTAGGTACGGGATTCAACCTCGCCTTGTACAACAATTTCATGCTGGCGATCGCGGCCTTCATTAATGCCAACAACAACACCTTCAATTTCAGAAATAACAGCTTGACCTTTAGGATTACGAGCTTCAAAAATCTCTTGGATACGCGGTAAACCTTGGGTAATATCGTCTCCCGCAACACCGCCTGTATGGAACGTACGCATCGTTAACTGTGTTCCTGGCTCACCGATGGATTGTGCAGCGATAATTCCAACTGCTTCACCAACTTCAACCTCTTGACCAGTTGCCAAGTTACGGCCATAACACTTTTTACATACACCATGACGAGTATTACATGTAAACGCAGAGCGGATTTTAACTTCTTCAATGCCGGCTCCAACGATAATTTCTGCTAAATCTTCAGTAATCAGTCCGTTTTCAGGAACAAGTATTTCGTTTGTTTCAGGATGCTTGATAGCTTTACGTGCATAACGGCCAATTAAACGTTCATCCAATCCTTCGATGATTTCTGTACCGTCTTTTAAGGCGCTGATAGTAAATCCTCTGTCGGTACCGCAATCGTCTTCTCGAACAATGACATCTTGAGCAACGTCAACAAGACGGCGTGTTAAATAACCAGAGTCAGCCGTTTTAAGGGCTGTATCAGCAAGACCTTTACGAGCGCCGTGAGTGGAGATAAAGTACTCTAATACTGTTAATCCTTCACGGAAACTTGATTTGATCGGTAATTCGATGATCCGTCCAGCCGGGTTGGCCATCAAGCCGCGCATACCTGCAAGCTGCGTAAAGTTAGAGGCGTTACCACGGGCACCGGAATCACTCATCATAAAGATTGGATTCGTCTTGTTCAAGGATTTCATCAGTTTCCCTTGAATGGTGTCTTTAGCCGCACTCCAAACGGCGATTACACGATCATAACGCTCGTCTTCCGTAATCAAACCACGTCTGAATTGCTTCATGACGTTATCTACTTTGGCTTGGGCATCGTGGAGAATTTGCTGCTTCTCTCCTAGTACGACGATATCTGCCACACCAACAGTAATACCTGCCTTAGTAGAATGTTTAAATCCTAAGTCCTTCATGCGGTCAAGCATTTTAGACGTTTCAGTAATTTTGAAACGTTTAAATACTTCTGCAATGATATTTCCAAGGATTTTCTTTTTGAACGGATCAATTAACGGCATTTCTTTAATTCTTGCTTTAACGTCTTCACCTTTTTCAACAAAATACTTTGCAGGTGTTTCGACTTCTAAATTATTTCTAGTTGGTTCATTGATATAAGGGAATGATTTAGGAAGAATCTCATTAAAAATAAGTTTACCAACAGTTGTTATTAATAACTTATTGTTTTGTTCTTCTGTAAACGTTTCATTTCCTAAGGATCCTGCATGAACAGCAACACGTGTATGGTAGTGAACATACCCGTTTTGGTAAGCAAGGATGGCTTCACTTGTATCTTTAAACACCATACCCTCGCCGACAGTACCTTCACGCTCTAGGGTTAGGTAATAGTTACCTAATACCATGTCCTGAGAAGGAGTAACAACAGGCTTACCATCTTTAGGGTTCAAGATATTTTGTGCTGCAAGCATTAAAAGACGAGCTTCCGCTTGTGCTTCTGATGAAAGCGGTACGTGAACAGCCATTTGGTCACCATCAAAGTCTGCATTGTATGCTGTACATACAAGTGGATGGAGGCGGATTGCCCGTCCTTCGACAAGTGTTGGTTCAAATGCCTGAATTCCTAATCTATGCAATGTAGGTGCACGGTTTAATAAAACCGGATGCTCTCTGATTACATCTTCAAGAACGTCCCAAACGTCAGGAGATACGCGTTCAATTTTTCGCTTTGCCGATTTAATGTTGTGAGCCAAACCTTTTTCAACAAGCTCCTTCATCACAAACGGCTTGAATAGTTCCAATGCCATTTCTTTTGGAAGACCACACTGATACATTTTTAAGTTCGGACCAACAACAATAACAGATCGACCGGAATAGTCAACACGTTTACCAAGCAAGTTTTGACGGAAACGACCTTGTTTCCCTTTTAACATATGAGAAAGTGATTTTAACGGACGATTACCAGGTCCAGTAACCGGACGGCCGCGGCGGCCGTTATCGATTAAAGCATCTACCGCTTCTTGAAGCATCCGTTTTTCGTTTTGAACGATAATACTTGGTGCACCAAGATCTAACAAACGCTTTAAGCGGTTGTTCCGGTTGATCACACGGCGGTAAAGATCGTTTAAGTCAGAAGTTGCAAATCTTCCCCCATCCAATTGAACCATTGGACGAAGTTCTGGAGGAATAACAGGAAGTACGTCTAGAATCATCCAAGATGGCTCGTTTCCTGAACCACGGAATGCTTCTAACACTTCAAGGCGCTTAATCGCACGGGTGCGTCGTTGACCTTGTGCTGTTTTTAATTCCTCTTTTAAGATGTCTACTTCTTTATTTAAATCAATATCGGAAAGAAGCTTTTTAATTGCTTCAGCACCCATGGAAGCTTGGAATTTATTTCCATACTTTTCACGATAGGCACGATATTCTTTTTCTGATAAAAGCTGTTTCTTATCAAGAGCAGTATCGCCAGACTCTGTTACAACATAAGAAGCAAAGTAAATGACTTCTTCCAAGGCACGTGGTGACATGTCTAAAACAAGACCCATTCGACTTGGTATCCCTTTAAAGTACCAAATATGCGAAACAGGTGCAGCTAGTTCGATATGACCCATACGCTCACGGCGGACCTTTGCACGAGTTACTTCAACACCACAGCGGTCACAAACAACACCTTTATAACGGACACGCTTGTACTTTCCACAATGACATTCCCAATCCTTCGTAGGACCAAAGATTCGTTCGCAGAATAAGCCGTCCTTTTCAGGTTTTAACGTACGATAGTTAATGGTTTCTGGCTTTTTCACTTCTCCGAATGACCATGAACGGATTTTATCCGGTGAAGCAAGACCGATTTTCATATACTCAAAATTATTAACGTCTAGCAAGGGGCCTACCTCCCTTTTGATCTCCAGGTTTTACCCTTATTGCGTAAATAAAGCCGCAGTGCACGGCCCAGCGTGCGCTGCGGCTAGCCAATAAAGCGGAAGCGCGCATCTTAGTCCCGACGGCGTAAGACGAAATACGCTAGATGCGTTTTTTGGCTTACGACCCCGAGGGGCTGCGCGCTGCAGCTGGAATGATGCATGAGTTACTCTTTTGAACCAACCTTTTCTGATTCAAAGCTTTGCGCTTCAGGGACAATGTTTAATGTGTCGACTTGCTGTAAGTCATCATCATCTTCCATATCGCGCATTTCAATTTCTTCTTCATCACCGGAAAGAATTTTGACATCCATACCAAGACTTTGAAGTTCTTTAATTAATACTTTGAATGACTCAGGGACGCCTGGCTCAGGAACATTTTCACCTTTTACAATGGCTTCATATGTTTTCACACGGCCAACAACGTCATCTGATTTAACAGTAAGAATTTCTTGCAGCGTGTATGCGGCACCGTATGCCTCAAGTGCCCAAACCTCCATCTCACCAAAACGCTGACCGCCAAATTGGGCTTTACCGCCAAGTGGCTGCTGTGTAACAAGCGAGTAAGGTCCGGTTGAACGAGCATGGAGCTTATCATCAACCATGTGTGCCAGTTTAATCATATACATGACACCAACAGAGACACGGTTATCAAACGGCTCACCGGAACGGCCATCATAAAGGACAGTTTTCGCATCGCGAGCCATACCGGCTTCTTCAATCGTGCCCCAAACATCTTCCTCAGTGGCCCCGTCAAATACCGGAGATGCCACATGAATACCAAGGTAACGTGCTGCCATCCCAAGATGAAGCTCTAACACCTGACCGATATTCATCCGCGATGGAACTCCTAAAGGATTTAACATGATATCAACAGGTGTACCATCTGGTAAATAAGGCATATCTTCTTCAGGTAAAATTCGAGAGATAACCCCTTTATTACCGTGACGTCCTGCCATTTTATCCCCTTGATGGATTTTACGTTTTTGAACAATATAGACACGAACAAGCTGGTTTACACCTGGTGGAAGCTCATCGCCATCTTCACGATTAAAGACTTTGACATCATGAACAATACCACCGCCGCCGTGCGGAACTCTAAGTGAAGTATCACGGACTTCACGAGCTTTTTCACCAAAAATAGCATGTAAGAGACGTTCTTCAGCTGTTAATTCTGTTACACCCTTAGGCGTTACTTTACCAACGAGGAGATCTCCGTCTTTTACTTCAGCACCAGTACGGATAATACCGCGCTCATCCAAATTACGAAGGGCATCTTCCCCAACGTTTGGAATATCACGAGTTATTTCTTCTGGCCCTAGTTTGGTATCACGAGATTCTGACTCATATTCCTCGATATGAATCGATGTATAAACATCGTCTTTAACTAGACGTTCACTCATAATGATGGCATCTTCATAGTTATAGCCATCCCATGTCATAAAGGCAACAAGAACATTCCGTCCAAGAGCTAATTCACCTAACTCCATTGATGGACCATCAGCAAGAATTTCACCTTTTTTTACACGATTGCCGACAGCAACGATTGGACGTTGGTTATAGCAAGTACCTTGGTTAGAGCGGATAAATTTTAAAAGTCGATATTTTTTAAGATCGCCTTTTACCTCTTGGCCATCTACTTCTTTTGTTTGACGAACCCAAACTTCACGAGCCTCTACATGTTCGACAATACCATCATGCTTACAAATAACCGCTGCACCGGAGTCTTTCCCTGATACATATTCCATACCTGTACCAACTCTAGGCGCTTCCGGCTGCATTAGCGGTACTGCCTGCCGCTGCATGTTCGCACCCATCAAGGCACGGTTTGAGTCATCATTTTCAAGGAACGGAATACATGCAGTCGCTGCAGAAACAACCTGCTTTGGCGATACGTCCATGTAATCGATTCGTTCACGTTTTACAACCGTGTTTTCTCCACGGAAACGGGCAACAACTTCATCATCAAGGAAGGAACCGTCGTCTCCTAAACGGGAATTCGCCTGTGCTACTACATAGTTATCTTCTTCGTCAGCTGTTAAGTAATCAATACGGCTTGTTACCTTTCCAGTATCCGGATCAACACGGCGGTAAGGAGTTTCAATAAAGCCGAATCGGTTTACCTTAGCGTACGATGACAGCGAGTTAATCAGACCAATGTTTGGTCCTTCCGGTGTTTCAATTGGACACATACGGCCATAGTGGGAGTAGTGAACGTCACGTACTTCCATACCGGCACGTTCACGTGTTAAACCACCAGGTCCTAGTGCAGATAAACGACGCTTATGGGTTAATTCTGCAAGCGGATTGGTTTGGTCCATGAACTGTGATAATTGTGAGCTTCCAAAGAACTCTTTAATCGAAGCAATAACCGGTCGAATATTAATTAATTGCTGCGGTGTAATTGTTGCCGTGTCTTGAATTGACATTCTTTCACGGACAACACGCTCCATCCGGGACAAGCCGATACGGAATTGATTTTGCAGCAGTTCGCCAACAGAACGAAGTCGTCTGTTACCTAAATGGTCGATATCATCGGTGTCGCCTACTCCATGTAATAAATTGAAGAAGTAGCTAATTGAAGCAATAATATCCGACGATGTAATATTTTTAATTGGTTCTGCTACATAAGCATTACCCAAGACATTAATCACTTTTTCATTTTCGTCGCCGGGAGCATAGATTTTTATGCCTTGAAGGATAACTTCCTCCTCCACTACGCCGCCAACAGGGTTAAAGCTTTTGAAATTAATATTCTTTTCAAGAGCTGGTAAAATTCTGTCAAGGTTTCTCCTATCTAGGACTGTTCCTTTTTCAGCAATAATTTCACCTGTTTCCGGATCGGCAAGCGACTCCGCTAAGCGTTGATTAAATAGGCGGTTTTTAATATGAAGTTTTTTATTGATTTTATAACGGCCTACATTGGCTAAATCATAACGCTTTGGATCAAAAAAACGAGACACTAATAAGCTCTTTGCATTATCAACGGTTGGCGGTTCACCCGGACGAAGTCGCTCATAAATTTCTAAAAGCGCTTTGTCGACACCTTCCGTATTATCCTTTTCAAGCGTATTACGGATATACTCGTTATCGCCAATTAAATCAATAATTTCTTGATCGGAACCGAAGCCAAGTGCACGCAAAAGAACCGTAACGGGCAGTTTCCGAGTACGATCTATTCTCACATAAACGACATCTTTGGCGTCGGTTTCATATTCAAGCCAAGCGCCGCGGTTCGGAATGACAGTCGCTGTAAAGCCCTTCTTGCCATTTTTATCAAGTTTCCCGCTAAAGTAAACGCTCGGTGACCGCACTAATTGTGAAACAATAACGCGTTCTGCCCCATTAATGACAAACGTACCTGTTTCCGTCATAAGTGGAAAATCACCCATGAACACATCTTGATCTTTTACTTCGCCTGTTTCTTTGTTTACAAGACGTACTTTTACACGTAATGGAGCAGAATATGTAACGTCCCGTTCTTTTGATTCTTCAACAGAATACTTTGGATCGCCAAGGCTGTAATCAATAAATTCTAGTGATAGGTTACCAGTAAAGTCTTCAATCGGTGAAATATCCTGGAACATTTCACGCAATCCCTCATCCAGAAACCATTGATATGAAGAGGTTTGGATTTCAATAAGATTTGGTAATTCTAAAACTTCACTGATTCGTGCGTAACTTCTTCGTTGGCGGTGTCGTCCATACTGAACTAGTTGACCTGTCAACTGATTCACCCCTCAAATCAAGCGTTATTTAATAAATCTATTTACGTCTATCAGGAGAAACCTATGGTCCATCCTATTAGACAAAAAGAAAAAGGGTTTTTTACTCAAAAACCACATTTTCACATTTCGACTATTATTTTGTCATCATTTCCTTCTAATTCCGTTTTTATACTAAAAAATAAGTATTTAAAGGAATAATCCGGAAATTATTATGATGGCATTTTATAATGCTACCACAATGACATATTGGAGTCAACTATTTTATTGCTCTAATAATAAAATAGCCTTTTGATTTGTCAATAGTCTCAACAACGGAAAATAGTAACTTTAATTTTTCTAATGCAGATGGTGCTCCTTGTTTCTTTTGAATCACAACCCAAAGCTCACCATGTGGAACAAGATGCTCGTAACTTTGTTCAAAAATATCATGAACCGTCTGTTTTCCCGCCCTAATCGGTGGATTTGTTAAAACGGCAGCAAAGTTATTTCCTTCAACCGATAACAACCGGTCACTTTCATAGATGTCAACATTATCAATCCGGTTTAGAGCTGCATTTTCCTTCGCTAACTGGATTGCTCTTTCGTTAACATCAACCATGTGAACCGTACGACAGCGGTTGTCTTTAGCAATTGATAATCCAATCGGACCGTAGCCGCAGCCTACATCGAGCACAAGTCCTTCCACCGCCGGCATCACAAAAGACTCAATTAGTAAACGTGAGCCAAAATCTACTTCTCTTTTTGAAAAAACACCGTTATCGGTTTTAAAGCGAAATGGATGATTTCTTAAGGTGTAATCCCAATATTTCGGATCACTTTCAACCTTTTGTGTTCGAGAATAGTAGTGTTCGGACATTAGACTCACCTCCGGAGAGTAGATAATTGAAGATATTCGAGGATATTATGCGTGCTTTTTGATAAGCCAAAAAAAGCCCGCTTATACAGCGAGCTTTTTTATAGAAAAATTACTTAACTTCAACGTTAGCTCCAACTTCATCAAGCTTAGCTTTGATTGCTTCAGCGTCTTCTTTAGAGATGCCTTCTTTAAGTGGTTTTGGAGTGTTGTCAACAAGGTCTTTTGCTTCTTTAAGTCCAAGACCAGTGATTTCACGAACAACTTTGATAACCTTGATTTTTTGATCTCCAGCGCCAGCTAGGATTACATCAAATTCTGTTTTTTCTTCAGCAGCAGCAGCACCAGCTCCGCCTACCATTGCTACAGGAGCTGCAGCAGTTACGCCGAATTCTTCTTCAATTGCTTTTACAAGATCGTTAAGTTCTAAAACAGTCATATTTTTAACTGCTTCAATGATTTGTTCTTTAGTCATGATTAATTTTCCTCCTTAGTTTTCGTTACGATTTATTAGTTTAACGCTTTAAACTGTCCAGCTTCAGCTCCCAGCAGCTAGTGTCCTTCGCTCTTCTCCCTACGATAAGTCAACATCGGCTCGCTTGCGCTCTCCGTGTTTCCTTTATCTCAGTTCGAAGTGCTCCAGGCCATACGCTGCTAAACGGTCGCTTCAGCTTTTCTATGCGCCTTGTTCTTCTTTTTGATCTGCCACTGCTTTTGCAGCAAGAGCAAGATTGCGAATTGGAGCTTGTAGTACGCTGAGTAGCATAGAAAGCAAGCCTTCGCGTGATGGTAGGTCTGCAAGAGCTTTAATCTCTTCAGCCGTTGCGACGTTCCCTTCGATTACACCTGCTTTAAGTTCAAGTGCCTCATGTTTTTTCGCAAAGTCATTTAAGATTTTAGCTGGTGCGACTACATCTTCAGTACTGAACGCGATCGCGTTCGGACCTGTTAATGCTTCGTTTAAGCCAGAAAGTTCAGCTGCTTCAGCTGCACGGCGAGTCATCGTGTTTTTGTAAACCTTGAACTCAATGCCAGCTTCGCGAAGTTGTTTACGTAGTTCAGTTACTTCAGAAACTGTAAGACCACGATAATCAACAACAACAGTTGATACACTATTCTTTAACTTATCAGTAATTTCGTCAACGATGTGTTTTTTTACTTCGATTGCACTGCTCATCTTTACACCTCCTGTAGATTATCTACATTTATACCCGGCATGTAAAAGCCTCCATATCAAACTAGACATGGAGGCAGCATATTATAGCTGAAATATCAGCCAATTCTATCCGCTACACCTCGGCAGGACATTAAGCCTAATGGCACCTGCTGTCTACAGTACAAATGTTTATTATTTAAACAACAAAATTGATTATAGTAAATCTATTTTGTTTTGTCAATTGGAAAAATTTATTTAACTACAACAGATGAAGGATCTACCTTAACACCAGGTCCCATTGTTGAAGCAACAGTAACGTTCTTCATGTAGGTACCTTTTGCTGCAGATGGTTTCACTTTTAGCATTGTTTCGAACACAGTTTTAAAGTTCTCAACAAGTTTTTCATCTTCGAAAGAAGCTTTACCGATTGGCACATGGATATTTCCTTGTTTGTCAACGCGATATTCTACTTTACCTGCTTTAATTTCATTGATCGCTCTTGTTACATCAAATGTAACGGTACCTGTTTTAGGGTTTGGCATTAAGCCTTTTGGTCCTAATACACGTCCAAGTTTACCAACTTCACCCATCATGTCAGGAGTTGCAACGATAACATCAAATTCAAACCAACCTTGTTGGATTTTGTTGATGTATTCTGCATCGCCTACATAATCAGCGCCAGCTGCTTCTGCTTCTTTCACTTTTTCACCCTTCGCGAATACTAAAACGCGTTGAGTTTTACCAGTTCCGTTTGGAAGTACAACTGCACCACGGATTTGTTGGTCAGCTTTCTTAGGGTCAACGCCTAAACGGAAAGCTACTTCAAGAGTCGCATCAAATTTTGTGTAGTTTGTTTTCTTTGCAAGATCAATTGCTTCTGCAATTGGGTATGCTTTTAAGCGATCTACAAGCTTTGAAGCTTCTAAATACTTTTTACCTTTTTTAGCCATTTTTATTTCCTCCTAGATTGTGGTTTTAACGTTGAAAATAACTCCCACCGCGAAAAGCGGAGGCGCCTTGGTCAGCCCCGACAAGCACTGGAGAGCCTGACGGTGAAGTCGTCCTTTGACTTCATCGGCAGGATCGAAGTGCCTTGAGGGGCTAGGCGCCGCAGCTAGCCACGAAAAAGGTTGCGTGAACAATCAGCTACGCAACCCCTTCATTTCAACAATAAATATTACATGGATTAGTCTTCGATAACGATACCCATGCTGCGTGCAGTACCTTCAACCATGCGCATTGCTGCTTCAACGCTAGCTGCGTTAAGGTCAGGCATTTTTTGTTCCGCAATCTCGCGTACTTTATCACGCTTTACTGTTGCTACTTTATTACGGTTAGGTTCACCTGAACCAGACTGAATTCCAGCTGCTACTTTCAAAAGAACGGCAGCAGGAGGAGTTTTCGTAATAAATGTAAATGAACGGTCTTCAAACACCGTGATTTCAACAGGAATGATTAATCCAGCTTGATCTGCTGTACGAGCGTTAAATTCTTTACAGAATCCCATGATGTTAACACCGGCTTGACCTAGCGCAGGACCAACTGGCGGCGCTGGGTTTGCTTTACCAGCAGGAATTTGTAATTTAACGACTTTAATTACTTTTTTAGCCACGAGACACACCTCCTTAAAGTCCGTGATGTGGTAAATGGGAACCCTCTGGAACCCTCCCACTCAGGCATCTGTCTTTATATACTAATCATAAAGAACTTATCAAAAGTCTCGTCTCACTTCGGAGACATACTGACCTATGAAATATTAACATTTTTTAAAAATGATTTCAAGTTTTTTTACAATATAAGATATTTTTTTCTTTGAAATTCGATAACTGTCCAGCTCCTAAAGGCTCTTAGGTCTAAGCTTTTCTAATTATAATTTCTCAATTTGTGTAAATTCTAGTTCCACCGGGGTATCTCGGCCAAACATATTGACTAAAACCTTAAGCTTGGATTTGTCCTTGTCCATCTCTTCAACAGACCCGGTGAAGTTCGCAAATGGGCCTTCTTTTACGCGGACTGTTTCACCAATTTCATAGTCTACATCGACTCGTTTTTCGTCTACACCCATGCGCTTCAGTAACACAGTCACCTCTTCAGGCAATAAAGGAGTCGGTTTTGAACCCGATCCAGCAGAGCCGACAAATCCAGTTACACCAGGTGTATTCCTTACTACATACCAAGAATCATCTGTCATCACAAGTTCAACTAATACATACCCTGGGAATACTTTTCGTTTTACGACTTTTTTCTTACCATTTTTGATTTCTGTTTCTTCTTCTTCAGGAACAACAACACGGAAGATTTTATCCGCCATACCCATTGATTCCACACGTTTTTCTAAATTTGCCTTTACTTTATTTTCATAACCTGAGTAAGTATGAACTACATACCAATTCTTTTCCATTTAAGAGGACTTGATGTCCGTCCCTCCCTATCCTTTATCGAAATACTGTTTTTTATTGGACTTTGATAATCGTCTTGCCCCAGTGCTTCCGCTTTTGAAATACAAATTAAAAAACCCGTCAAAACGGGCTTTTAGCTAAAATTTCCTTTATTGATTACCATTATACCATGAAAGATGACTTATTATTCAAGAATTAAGCGAATCAATTTTGAAATCCCTAAATCCAGAACAGCAAAGAACACTCCAAAAAATACAACAGTTGATAAAACAGTAATGGTAGATCGAGTTAGTTCACTGCGTTTTGGCCAGCTAACCTTTCTCATTTCACGAATAACATCACTGAAGAACTTCGTTATGCGTTGCATATTTCGTAACCCCCAACTATCTTAAGTAGCAATGCTAGTATCTATAATGATTATTTTGTTTCCCGGTGGATGGTATGGGCTGCGCAAGTTGTACAGAATTTCTTTAATTCTAATCGTTCTGCTTTCTCCTGCTTGCTGACTGTCGAATAATTCCGCGATCCGCAATCAACACAGGCCAGGATGACTTTTTTGCTCATTTTCGACACCTTCAACTATTTTTCTTTTTTCCTCCAAAATGTAACACGACCCCTAATTAATGTCAATAACCGCCCAGAACGGATTCATGAACATGACCGAAGCCTTTTCCGAAATTACAGCGAAAATTCACGAATTTCCAAGTAGCGCTCTAGTTTTCTTTTCACCCGCTGGAGAGCATTATCAATGGATTTAACATGGCGATTAAGCTCCTCAGAGATCTCCTGATAGGATTGGCCATCTAAATAGAGTGCCAATACTTTCCTTTCCAGATCGCTCAACAATTCTGTCATTTTGACCTCTATTTGGTCATATTCCTCTTGATTAATAATCAGCTCTTCCGGGTCCAACACCTTAGCGCCGGACAAAACATCCATCAATGTTCGGTCTGATTCTTCGTCATAAATAGGCTTGTCCAAAGAAACGTAGGAATTTAGCGGAATATGCTTTTGCCGTGTTGCTGTCTTAATTGCCGTGATAATTTGGCGGGTTATGCATAGCTCGGCAAATGCTTTGAAGGAGGTGAGCTTGTCCTCACGAAAGTCACGAATCGCCTTATAAAGGCCAATCATCCCCTCTTGGACGATATCCTCTTTATCAGCTCCAATTAAAAAATAGGATCTTGCTTTTGCACGTACAAAATTACGATACTTATGGATTAAATAATCCAATGCTTCACTATCACCTTGGTGCACCAAATCGACAATTTCTTCATCTTCCATTACGAAAAAATGTTCGTTGATTTTAGTTCCGAAGTCCGTACTCAAAGTAGATCCCCTCCACCGAACATGCATAGATACTACTAGTATACATTAGAAATATTTTGAAGTCGAGGCTCATTTCTGGCCTCTGCGCCATTTTTCAAAAATTTCTGCCATTTCTTCACTAATCGGTATTTTGGATCCTGGTCTCTTCTCTTGAATTTTCTTTACTTTCTTTTCAATCCCTTTTTCAATCGATGACATTTCGATCAGCAGCTCACGAGCGGACTTACGTAAAGCACCTTGTCCAAAAATTGCCCATTGCTCGGTATAATCGGAGGTGGCTACATGGATTTGTGTTTTGCGATTACTTAGACTGATCGCCATTTTTTCAATCCGCTCATCTGCTGTTTCATTTTCTTTTGTAAAGATGACTTCTACTTTATGGTTTTTATATTTTTTCTCCGTTCCTTGTACATAATAGGCATCAAATACAACAATGACACGGTACCCAGAAAAGGCTTGGTATTCTGCCATTCTTTCTACTAGCCGATCCCTTGCAGCAGGTAGATCTCGATCCTTTAAAGCCCTTAGCTCCGGCCAGGCCCCGATAATGTTATATCCGTCGACAAGCAGGATATCCATATGCTACCCCTTAAGCGGGTGCCGTTTTCGATAAACCTCATACATGAGTAGGGATGCAGCTACAGAAGCATTTAACGAGGTCACTTTTCCGACCATCGGCAATTGAATCAGAAAATCACATTTATCACGGATTAACCGCCCCATTCCTTTCCCCTCACTGCCGATCACTAAGCCAAGTGGAAGCGTACCATCCATTTGACGATAATCTTCCTTTCCTTTCGCATCTGTTCCGGTAATCCAAACGCCCCGTTCCTTTAATTCATCAATCGTCCGCGCCATATTTGTCACACGGACAACCGGTATATATTCAATCGCACCTGTTGAGGCCTTGGCGACTGTTGCCGTTAAGCCCACAGCCCTTCGCTTTGGAATAATAATACCATGTGCCCCGACAGCATCAGCCGTTCTCATAATCGACCCAAGGTTGTGCGGATCTTCAATTTCATCCAACAACAAAAAGAAGGGGGACTCGTTCTTCTTTTCTGCTGCAGCAAACAGATCATCCATTTCTGCATATTGATAGGCTGCTACATATGCAAGCACCCCTTGGTGATTTTGATCGGTAATTTGATCTATTTTTTTCTTTGGGACATATTGGACAATCACCTGTGCTTCTTTGGCCAAATGGGTGATTTGCTGCATTTGCCCTCGCTGCGACCCTTCTGCAATTAAGATCTTATTAATATCCCTTTCCGATTTAAGTGCTTCAATCACGGGATTTTTCCCAACAATGAATTCCTGGTTCACAGTACCGTTCCTCCTTTCTTTTCATCAACATATAAAAACGCCTTCTCCACGAGTTCTTCTAACCGCTCTATTTTATTCTCTAAAGATAAATACCCCATTAATGCTTCAAAAGCTGTGCTGTAACGGTATGTCTGGACATCTGTATTTTTGGGAACTGTGCCTGACTTTGCATTTCTGCCGCGCATAACAACAGCTAATTCTTCTTCACTTAAAAGCTGATCGTCCAATAGTTGAAAAAGAATTTGGCACTGTGCCTTCGCTGAGACATACTTTGTCGCTAAACGATGTAATTGATGCGGCCTTACCTTTCCATTATTGAGAAGGTGCCGTCTTACATACGTCTCAAAGACCGCATCACCCATGTATGCAAGAGCAAGACTATTCAATTGTTTGGCATTGATATTGTTCTCGTAATCAAGCATGAATTAGCCTCTTTTCCACCTTGTACCTTGCGCGGTGTCTTCTAAAATAATATTCATTTCCTTTAGCTGATCTCTAATTTGGTCAGATAATTGGAAATTTCGATCCTTCCGCGCCTGGTTCCGCTTTTCAATTAGCGCATCAATTTCTTCATCCAGCATTTCTTCACTTTCAAGCGTTAACCCTAAAACACGGAATAACTCTTCAAATTGGTTTGTAAAGGAATCAATGACGGCAACAGATGTATTTTTTTCTAACAAATAATAATTGGCCAGCTTGGAGAGCTCAAATAAAACAGAAATGGCTAATGCTGTATTAAAATCATCATCCATAGCCTCAATAAATTGGTCTTGTAAGGCAGATATTTTATCAAGCCACTCTTGATTATTATTAGTTAAGTCTGTACTTGCTTCTTTCCGATGTTTTAAATTTTGATAAGAGGTGGTCAGGCGTTCAAAAGCCGCCTTTGTGCTCTCCAGCAATTCTTCACTGTAATTGATGGGATTACGGTAATGAACGGACAGCATAAAGAATCGTAACACTTGTGGATTATGCTTTTTAATAATGTCATGCACTAAAACAAAATTGCCCAGTGATTTCGACATTTTTTCATTATCAATATTGATATAGCCATTATGCATCCAATAACGGGCGAATGTTTTCCCAGAAAGTGCTTCGGACTGAGCAATTTCGTTCTCATGGTGCGGGAAGGTTAAATCCTGTCCGCCGGCATGGATATCAATTGTTTCGCCAAGATACTTTTTCGCCATTGCCGAGCATTCAATATGCCAGCCTGGCCGGCCGGGTCCCCAAGGGCTTTCCCAGAAGATTTCCCCTTCCTTGGCAGCTTTCCATAACGCAAAGTCCAAATCATCTTGTTTCTTTACGCCGACTTCAATCCTTGCTCCCACCTGAAGATCGTCGATGGATTGGTGGGAAAGCTTGCCGTATTCATCAAATTTACGTGTATGGAAGTAAACATCGCCTTCCGATTCATAGGCATAGCCTTTTTCAATTAATTGGCTGATGAAATCGATAATGATATCCATGTTTTCCATTACGCGCGGATGGATATCGGCCTTCTTGCAGCCTAATGCGGAAACATCCTCAAAGTAGGCATTGATAAAGCGGTCGGCAATTGTCGGAACGTCCTCGCCTAACTGATTGGCTACCCGAATTAATTTGTCGTCGACATCGGTAAAGTTCGAAACGTACTCGATATCATAGCCGCGGTATTCAAAATAGCGCCTGACAGTGTCAAAAACAATTGGCGGACGGGAGTTGCCAATATGGATATAATTATAGACTGTCGGACCGCAGACATACATTTTTACTTTTCCTTCTTCAAGGGGTATGAAAGCTTCCTTTTTTCTTGTTAGTGTATTATAAATTTGAATGGCCATTGACTTTAATCCTTTCTTCTTTTAATTCATCCAGTTCTTGCTTCAACTGATTTAGTTCACCTTGCATTTCCTTTAAGCGGTCCGCTACCGGATCCGGCAGGTCACAATGGTTTAAGTCTTTATTAATTCGTTTTCCGTCCTGGATCACTACTCTGCCCGGAATCCCTACTACCGTTGAGTTAGGGGGTACCTCTTTTAAGACAACAGAGCCGCCGCCAATTTTGGAATTTTCACCGATTATAATCGATCCCAGCACCTTTGCACCAGTGGCAATCAGGACATTGTCTTTAATCGTCGGATGCCGTTTTCCTTTTTCTTTACCCGTTCCGCCGAGCGTCACTCCTTGATATATAGTTACATTATCCCCAATTTCACAAGTTTCCCCAATGACAACACCCATACCGTGGTCAATAAAAAATCTCCTGCCTATTTTTGCCCCAGGATGGATTTCAATTCCCGTAAAAAATCGGCTTACTTGAGAAATGACCCGTGCTAGGAAAAATAATTTACGGTTAAAGAGTACGTGTGCGAGTCGATGTGCCCAAATGGCATGTAAACCTGAATATGTTAAGATGACTTCTAGGTAGTTTCTCGCTGCTGGATCCTGTTCAAAAACAACCTCTACGTCCTCCTTTAACTTTTTGAACATCGCCATTCCCCCTGTTTTTTTGCAAAATAAAAGCGCCTCTGTCTTATCGACAGAGACGCATGACGCGTGGTTCCACTCTGATTAGACCCTTAATCTATCCGCACGCTTCGTAATGAATACGTGCGACTTTTAGCTAAAAAAGTCTCACTCGTACTTGTTAACGGATGGCTCCGCCCATATCTACTCAGGAGTTCGGCTCTTTTCGAAATGGGGCTCAGAGGTGCATTTCAAAAAACGAGAGGCTTAAACCACTTTCAGCCGGTGATGGTTCTCTCTTTCAAGCGTCTTTTTTCTACTTTTCCTCTTCTTCGCTTTTACATTTATAAAATTACTTTCCTTTACTATATTACATTTTTCCTATAATGTTAACCAATAATTTTATGAATTCTATTTTGAACCTTTTGTTTGCCTAGCAGTTCAATCGACTGTGGTAGATCTGGCCCATGTGTTTGGCCTGTTACAGCTGCACGAATCGGCATAAACAGGTTTTTCCCTTTTTGGCCAGTTGACTTTTGAACTGCCTTCATTGCAGCCTTTATACCCTCTGCTTGGAAGCTTTCTAGCTGGTCAAGCTCATGGGAAAATGCCTTTAATACTTCCGGAACCTGTTCCCCGGAGAGAACTTCCTTCGCATCTTCTTCATATTCTGCTTCTTCTTTAAAGAACATGTCTGATAATTCCACGATTTCCGCACCAAAGCTCATTTTTTCCTGTAAAAGTGCTGCTAGGCCACGGGCCCATTGATGCTCTTCATCAGTCAAATTTGCGCTTAAACGTCCTGCTTTAATCAAGTGTGGAAGGGCGAGCTCAAGTACACGGTCAACCTCAATCTTTTTCATGTATTGGTTGTTCATCCACGTAAGCTTTTGCTTATCAAATAATGCCGGTGATTTTGAAAGACGGGTTGCATCAAAAATCTCAATGAATTCGTTCTTAGAGTATAATTCTTCTTCCCCTGCAGGTGACCAGCCTAGTAAGGTAATAAAGTTAAACAACGCTTCTGGAAGATATCCCAATTCCTCATATTGCTCAATGAACTGAATAATCGATTCATCACGTTTACTTAATTTCTTGCGGCTTTCGTTAACAATCAGCGTCATGTGTCCGAAGATCGGCGGCTCCCAGCCTAATGCTTCATAAACCATCAGCTGCTTTGGTGTGTTGGATATATGGTCGTCTCCACGCAGCACATGGGATATTTTCATTAAATAGTCATCAATTGTAACGGCAAAGTTATAGGTTGGCGTGCCATCCTTTTTGACAATGACCCAGTCGCCCATTCCTTCTGAATCGAAGGACACAGTACCTTTTACCATATCATCAAACGTATAGGCTTTTCCTTCCGGTACGGCAATACGAATGCTTGGTTCGCGGCCTTCTTGTTCCAATTGGCGGCGTTCCTCATCTGTTAAATGACGGCATTTACCAGAATAGTGAGGAGTTTCGCCTCTTTCCGTTTGAGCTTCCCGCTCTGCTTCAAGCTCTGCTTCTGTACAATAGCATTTATATGCATGGCCGTTCGCTAGTAATTGATTGTAGTAGGTTTCATAAATATCATTTCTCTCTGATTGACGGTAGGGGCTGTATTCTCCGCCGACATCAACGCTTTCATCCCAATCCATTCCAAGCCATTTTAAATATTTTAACTGGCTTTCCTCGCCGCCGGCAATATTCCGCTTTTTATCCGTATCCTCAATCCGGATAATAAATTTCCCGCCTTGGCTGCGCGCAAATAAATAATTGAATAACGCAGTACGGGCGTTTCCGATATGTAAATGTCCCGTCGGACTTGGAGCATACCTTACACGAACATCGTTTGACATCTTAATGCCTCCATGAATAATTAGAATGTTTTCAACTGATTATTTTATCATTTCTTTTTCAATAAAACTACTACTTGGGAGGCAATGCCTTCTCCTCTTCCAGTGAAACCGAGCTTTTCGGTCGTTGTCGCTTTCACATTAATTTGTTCCGGTGCTGCCTCTAGTAATTCTGCAATCCGAGCGCGCATTTGCTCAATATAGGGAGCCATTTTAGGCTTTTGTGCAATGATGGTGCAATCAGCATTGACAAGCTCATACCCCTTCTCCTTTACCAGCTTCCAAACATGCTCCATCAGCTTCGCGGAATCCGCATCTTTAAAATTCGGAT
>Ga0213826_1000471_pt1 | contig 20944 bp, 13 predicted proteins | sample MC6MC0899MG_FD_180668 | JGI IMG/M metagenome (GOLD analysis project Ga0213826, IMG submission 180668) | Enriched soil aggregate microbial communities from Iowa State University, Ames, United States - MC6-MC0899-MG | ecosystem: Environmental > Terrestrial > Soil > Unclassified | place: USA: Iowa...
CGCGGTCTACGGCGACCCGCAGTACGTGCCCATCGATGAGCAGCACCCCAAGGCGCCTATCAACCCCTACGGCCGCAGCAAGTGGATGGTGGAACAGATCCTCCAGGACTTCGACCGGGCGTATGGGCTGAAGTCGGTGTGCCTGCGCTACTTCAATGCAGCAGGCGCCGACCCGGAAGGGCTGCTAGGTGAATGCCATGAGCCGGAGACGCACCTGATCCCGTTGATCCTGCAGGCCGCCTCGGGGCGGCGCGAGGCGATCACCGTATTCGGCCACGATTACGACACGCCGGACGGCAGCTGTATCCGCGATTACGTGCATGTAGCCGACCTGGCGTCGGCCCATGAACTGGCAGTGGAGTATTTGTCGAAAGGGGGCACTACCACGGCGTTCAACCTGGGCAATGGCTTGGGGTTTTCGGTGCAGCAAGTGATCGATACTGCGCGCGATGTAACCGGGCGGCAGATCAATGTGGTCGAGGCTGCGCGTCGCGATGGCGACCCGGCCAGGCTGGTGGCGGATGCTACCAGGGCCAGGCTGGTGCTGGGCTGGCAGCCACGGTTTGATTCACTGGAGCAGATTGTTCGCCATGCTTGGGAGTGGGAGCTGCAGTATCCGTGGGGTTGATCCCCATTCTATGTATAGGCCCCCTCCACCCCCTCAGGGCTTATCGAAAGCGCGGATGCGCTTGTATCTTCGTAATAGAGCCAGCGCTCCCGCAGCCAAACATCCTCTTACACTAAAGCGCTCGACCGGAAGCACTTCGTCAATGCATGGTTTTTCTTTAACAGGAAGAATTACCCCAGCACTTTGTTTAATTAGTGAGCTTATTCCGGTAACTATTCCTACAAAAATAAGCATGCAAGGGGTAAGACGCTTGACCCTAACTATTTGAGAACTTCACGTGGACGATCAATCAGACAAACAGCACGTTCGGCATGCGGCGGACATTGTGTTGAATGAGGCCCATCAATACTCGTACTTCCAGCTGCTGGAATTGCTGCATCAACTGCATGGCGATGACCTGGAGCAGCGACCTCCCTCTCCCGAAACGCGCCGGCGATTGCGCTTGAACGTAACCCCACGTCTCGCGTTCCCTGTCGCCGACGTGTTGCGTGCGGACCGCATAGCCGATGACCGCTACCGCATTCAGGCCACGTTTCTTGGTCTGCATGGCACCGATTCCCCCCTGCCCAGCTACTACCTTGACGATATTGCTTACGAGCACGCACAGGGCATCGGCCTGCGCCCAGCATTCCTCGACTTCTTCAACCATCGCCTGCATGCCCTGCTGCATCAGGGCTGGCGCAAGTACCGCTACTACCGGCGCTTCCAGCCGGGCGCGACAGACGGTTTCTCCCGTTACATCTTCGCCATGGTCGGCCTTGAGGATGCAGCGTTGCGTGGCGCCACCCCGCTGCCCTGGAGCCGGTTGCTCAGCTTTGTCGGCATGATCGCCAGCCGGAGCCGCTCACCCAGCATGGTGGCCGGGATGATCGCGCACTGTTTCGACCTGCAACAGGTCAGCATCCGCGAGTTCGAGAAACGCAGCGTGTCGATTCCACAGTCTCAACGTAACGGCCTGGGCATGCGCAACTGCGCGCTGAACGACAACTTTCTGGTAGGCAGCAGCACCGAGTCACGCAGCAGCAAATTCACCATTGTGATTGCGAGCCTGGACCAGCAGCAGTTCCGCGCATTTCTCCCCAGCGGCGACAACTACCATCGCCTGGCCCGGCTGGTGGATTTTCTGCTTCGCGATGTCGGGGCATACGATCTTGAATTGCGCATGCGCGCCGATGAAGCACCGCCCTTCAGCTTCAGAGCCGAGCATGGCACCCACCTGGGCTGGACCAGCTTCATTGCCGACCGCAAAGACCCCACACCTCCTCCTATTCGCATCACGGTACGTGCATGAGTACACAGGTTCTGTTACCCAGCATCACCCTCACCGTCCTCAATCCGCAAAGGTTGTTACATGGCAGCGAGCCGTTGCATCGGTTTGATCGTGCTGGCGGCACCATCGGCAGTCAAGGCGCTTGGCGGCTGCATGATCGCGAGGCGCGTATCCTGCCCGTGCACTGCGAAATCATTTGGCATGAAGGGCACTTCTGCGTCATCGACCACAGCGGCAACAGCTTCATGAATGGCAGTGACACCGTGCTGCTACCAGGCACGCGCATTCGCCTGAGGCACAATGACAGGCTGCAGATCGGTGACTATCACATTGCCATACGCCTGCTCAGCGTGGACGAGCAGACGCCAGGGCAGTCAGGCGCACATAACCCGCTATCGCCATTACAAAGTAAACAAGCGATGTGCCCACTTCAGGTGCTCGGCGCTCTGGTTACCCAAACAGTGAGCGTTCATTACGCCACGGCGCCTGAGGCAGCGGATGAGCGCGATCCGCTGGCCTATCTCGACAGGGCCGCACACGCCCGGGTTGACCCGGCGATCGCTGACATCTTCGGCGAGGAGGTGCGATGAACAGGACCATCGGTTTGCTGCTCGTCTGCCTGGCATTCAGTGGATGCACATCGATCAGCAAGATTTACCAAGTACTGGCGGACCCGACGCTGCCTATCGGCGGCCCCAATCAGGACATCAGCCATCTGGGCCTGAGCCTATATGCCGTAGACCTGCCAGCGCCCTTGCTGGCAACACAGGTTGTTGCACAAGCACAAACTGTATCGCCAGCCCCTTCAGGGCAGCTCTCGGCAAGCTTGGATGCCACAGATGCGCAAGGGCTGACTGAGAAGCTGGGTTCACTGGCCGAACAGTTGCAGCAGAACTACCCCGCGTCCGTCGAGGGTGAGCGGGACATCAACGAGGCGAAGGCGCCTACAGCCCTGGCTGGCTACACGGCCACTGCGCCCGGCCTGCCCTTGGAGACCAGCCAACGGCCACAGCGGCAACCCCCCTCCTCCATCGCCTTCAAAATCCTGCAACTCAGAGACGACTCACTGTTGCTGGATGCCACGTATGAGCAAGTTGAAGAAGACCTGGAAAACGCCCTGGGTACCACGTTGATCAGCGTCGACGACTACCGCTTGATGCCAGGCCATTTCAAGTTCATCGAACATGAAGAGATCAACGAACGCACTCGCTACATCGCGGTCATCGCTCGATTGGCCGATGGCCCCCAAGGCAATTGGAAAGACACCGTTCGCATCCAGCCGCATGGTTACAACCATACGGTACATGTTCACTTCGAAAACAACCGCGTTGAGCTTCGGCATGACAGCGAATTACGCCGCGACCCATAACACCATCCATTAAAGGTAGAAACTTATGAGCTCCCGCAACGCCGTCCTGTGGAAGGAAGGCCTGTTCGTCAAACCCCAGCATTTTCAACAAATGGCCTACGCCGCCGAATCGGCACTGCAACAACGTGTCTCCAGTTTGAACGATGCATTCTATGGGTTCAGCGAACTGGAACTGAACGCCGAATACCTGAGCTTTGGAAAGATTGCGATCACCCGTGCCCGTGGCGTGATGCCCGATGGGACGGTCTTCGACATTCCTGGTGACATGCCTGCGCCTGCACCGCTGGAAATCCCGCCTGGGGTGGCGAACAAGGTCGTGTTCCTTGCCCTGCCCTTGCATGCAACCGGGGCAGCGCAGGTACGCTGGCCCGACAATGACGTGGACGGCCGGTTCGTTGCCAAGGGTGTGCCAGTCATGGATAACCACGGTGGCAGTGGCGACTCGACGATACTCGATGTCGCCGTTCCGAACCTGCAGATCAAGCTTCAGGACGATGACAACAGCGCCTACAGCTGCCTGGCCATGACCAAGGTACTGGACAAACGCCCCGACGGCAGCGTGCTACTCGATCAGCGCTGCTACCCCACCAGCCTCTCACTCAAGGCCGCGCCCGCTCTGTTGGGTTTCCTGGAAGAAGCGTCACAGCTGATGCGTGAACGTGCGCGCAACCTCGCAGAGCGGATTTGTTCACCGGGGCAGTCCGGTATTGCAGATGTCACTGACTTCGCGTTGTTGCAGGCGCTGAATCGGCTGCATCCGTATTTCCATCACCTGGCACGCCGCCGCAACGTGCACCCCGAGCAATTACACATTGCCCTGGAGCAAGCCTGTGGTGAGCTGGCGACCTTCACCGACGATGGCAGGCTGCCGCTGGAATACCCCGCCTACCAACACGATGACCTGGCTGGCTCATTCCACATGCTGGAGCAAACCCTGCGGCGATCACTGAGCACCATCCTGCAACCACGTGCCGTGTCGCTGCCGATCCAGGAGCAACAGTACGGCGTCCTGACTGCAACCCTGCACGAGCGCAAACTGCTGGAGGATGCGACCTTCATCCTGGCGGTGCGGGCCGACCTGCCGGCCGAGGAACTGCGCAAGAAGTTCCAGCAGCAAGGCAAGGTCACGTCCATCGAGCAACTACCACAGTTCATCCAATTACAGATGCCCGGCGTACCGCTTATCCCGCAACTGGTCACACCCCGCTACCTGCCCCATCACTCCGGCTTCGTCTACTTCGAGCTTGACCGGCAGCATGAATGCTGGCAGCAGTTCAAGAACGCCAGTGGCTTCGGTTTTCATATTGCCGGGCAATTCCCGAGCCTGGAGATGCAGTTCTGGGCGATCAGGCCGGACTGAGATTTTTTCCTAGCCCAGTAAAATCCCGATCCAGATCATTGGCATCGGGATTTCTTTGTCCTGCCGACTACCTACCGCTCAGCCACTTCACCGGCAGCGTCTTCCCGCAGTAGCTTTTGCGGCAAGGCGAAGCCTGAGAAAAGCGGCCGCGTGAAGGGGTTGTTCGCGCCCGTGGCATGAAACTTATAGCGCGCTGTATCGTCGGCGATCCTGAAGCTCAGGTCTACGCTGGTGGGTGTTCGGGCGTTCAAGCCACCCCGGCTGAGCAAGCGGTAGAACGACCAGGGACCATGATAGCCCTGGCTGACAGTCGTGCCCGCTGCCTGGACCAAGGTGACACGGCTATGCCCGCTCTCCCCGGCAGGGCCTGGCCACGTCATGCCGATTGGCTCCTTGCCACGATCTGCGAAAGCATGCAGTTGACCATCCAGGCCAAAGACGCTGCCGCGCAGCCCATTACTGACGGCCACCGGCTCCAGCCCGAAGCTCACATTCAACTCGCCGCGGTTGTCGAAGAACGCGTTACGGATGGCTTCTGCCTGTTTGAGCTGGCTCATGACCTGCGGACTAACCAGATACCCATCATTGGCGCTGGAGTACAGAGCATCGAGGTTGTCTTTGAGGAACACGGTGAGGTATTGGTCCTGAAAGCGCTTGAGCTGCCCTTGTGGGCCGAAGAAGGCTTCGAAGTCTTTGAGCGAGACATCCGGCCCGGCGGGGTCGATGGGATAGCGTGATGCCAGGCGCTCCTGGTAGACCCTGTACACCTCTGCGTCCCAGCGCTGCTCCAGCTCCCGCAGTGCCATGACCATCAACACCTGAGAGGTCTGCTCCGCCAATTGGCGAACATGCCGGTTTAGAGGCTCGGGCAACCCGCTCGAAATGCGCTGCAGGTTGCGGATGGGGTCAGGCTCTTTTTCCGAGAAGCGACTCAAGGCCACCGCCAACGCCGCCTTGCCGCGATTTGGATTGTCCTGCACCGCCTTCGCGTAGTCATAGACGGCACTAATAGCTTGCAACGTCTCGTCATAGAACGACGGTTTGTCACCCTGCACATCGAGCATCCCGGACAGGCCAGCGAAGGACCGGTAGATGCCCATGGCCTGGACGCGACCTTGCTGGTCGGCGGCTGACTGTTTTTCGCTGTCCGCAACCTGCGGATAGATCAGGGTGTTGCTGCGCACGGTTTCCAGCAATCGGCGCATCGGGGCGGCAGGGCCTGTCACCTGCTCCAGCACGCTCAAGGCGTGTGTCAGGTCGGTGAACTCGGTGACCGAGAAATGGTTCAGCACCCGCCGCCAGCTGTCGATGTAGTCAGCACTGTACAAAGCACGCAGGCGCTCGGTCAGGGCCTGGCGATCCACGTCGGAGTAGTCGAGGCTGCGACGCTCCCCCAGTACCCATTGATCGATCAGGGCCAGGTCGGCCACGTTCTGGCTGTGCTGGTCAAAGTAGTCGCGGAAGCCGCTCGCGGTCAACAACGGAGCCAAGGCCAGATTGGCATCGACCGCCGCCTGGTGATCGCGCTCGGCCAGCGGCACATAGACAATATCAAAGGCCGGGCCAATCTCGTTACGCAAGTCCAGTTCGCCATGTAGTTGCTCCTGAGCCTGCTGCCTCAAGCTGATATAGACACGCTGGGCCAGCGGCAACTTGCGCAACTGCTGCTGCGCCTCGGCGACGACCTGCCGATAGTCGGGCAGCTCGACATCGGCGTAGGTCAGCGCGTACGTCAGGTGACGCATCAACGCGGCCTGCAGCTGGCCTTGCCCCGGATATGCCTTCTGCCATTCACGGGCCATCCACTGCTCGACCAACTCGGGCCGTCGGTTGCCACGATCCTCGATCATGCGGTAGATGCGCAAAGCCGACAGCTGCGCGTCGCTACCAGGGACGGCTTGTTTGATGGTCGCGGCCAGCCCACTCGCAATCGCTGGCAGAAAGCGCCGGGCCAAGGCGTTCAGGTAAGCCTGATCCACCTGCGGGCCGATGGCTTTGCCCTGGTACAGGCCCATGTCCGTGAACACGGTCCAGCCTGAGCGATAGTCGCCATAGAGGCTGACTGCATCGCGAATTTCATTCAGCGGGAGCAACAGGCTGCGGCCTGTCGAGTCGCCCTTGGCGTCTGTGCTGGTGTTGGTGAATGCGTGGCTTTTCTCCAGTACGTGCTGCGCCTTGTCGCGATTGACGCTGTAGAAGTATAGCCAGCCACTGACCATGACCAACCCACAGACGCCAGCCGCCACCGCTCCGCCTTTCAACAGCCGCGCCTTATGCTGGGCTACTTTCTGGTTATCACCGGCCAACCCGGCCTCGGGGTACACCACGCGCTGCAACAGCTGCTGCGCGAAGTACACCACCGAAGTGCCCTGCGGTTTGGTCGATAGCGCAGGAGGGGTAAAGGCAAAGGCGCGGGCAGATGCATCTGCGAGCAGGTTGTGTACCTCCCCGCGCTGGTAGACCGAAGAAAAATACAGGCCACGCACCAAGGCTGGGGTGGAGTAGCGATCACTGCCCAGTACATCGCCTAGAAAACTCAGCAACATCCTCTGCGCACCGCTCAGCTCTTTGAGCAGCGAGTAGGTGTTCTTGCGTGAAATATGAGGCACGTTGACCGTGGCGCTCATCAGCTCGCTGCCTAGTCGCTCGATAAAGCTCAGGTAGGCTGCAGCCAGCTCTTCCAGCCACGCGTCGAAGTCATTCACCGATTCCAGGGTGAACGTGAAGCCTTGCACCTGTTCCCGGTCCCGAGCAGGAAGCTTGGCGAACAGTTCTTCGAAGCCCTCCAGCAAGTCGAATTTGCTCATCACCACGTACAGCGGCAAGCGTGTGCCCAACTCACCGCCCAGCTCCGTCAGCCGGGCGCGAAGTACGAATGCCAGGTCACGTCGCTGTTTGGCTGTTTGCCCGAACAGCTTGACCATATCCACCAGCAGGACCACGCCATTGAGGGGGCGTCGATTCCGATTTTGCGCAAGCCAGCCGATCATGTGCCGCCACAGACGCCGCTCTATGCCCGCGGGCAAGCCAACAGGCTTTTGAGGCTCGGCCCTTGGCGCTGCCTTTTCAGCACCCGCTGTCGTCTCGGTGTCACTTGCGGGATCATTTGCTGGCGGTGGCCCTACGGGCTCGGTAACCGGTACCGGCCGTTCCGGCTGGCTGATGAACTCTCCCGGCGGGTCAATCAACACCGCGTCGTCGCCAATCCACCAGTCAATGCCAAATGCCAAATCGGGGTCGATGCTGATACGTTGGGTCGCGCTGCGCTCGGTACGGGTGAGTGCGAAGCGTTGATCCGAACGGCTGACGAAGCTCGACTTACCTGCATTCTCCTCGCCGAGGATGAGGTACCACGGCACCTCGTAGCGATGCCGGCGCCCACTTTGACTGTCGAGCAACCGGGCCAGGCTGCTGTCGAGCGAGCGCTGCTGGGCTTGCTCGTACACCAGGCAAGGATCTTCTACTTCGCGCTGCTGACGTCGTTGCTCACGCAGGATCGAGCGGTTGCGCCGGTGTACCTGCACACTCCAGGCCAGCAGCGGCGCCAACGCGAGCAGCACCGTGGCTGCGATGCGCACGGGCAGATCAGCCAGAGGTTGCTGGTCGCGCCAACGCCACTCTGGCCCCCAGCCCCATAGCCAAACCATTGTTGCGGCAATACCGAGTACTACGGCGACTACAACTACGGGCATTGCCTGGCGCTGCAACAGCGATAAGCCCCGCAGCAAACTGTCCTTTTTCACTTTCATAGCGGCAAACCTTACCAACTGCGTATTCGTAATGTGATGCACCCTCCCGGTGCGTGCCGCGAAAGACAGTAGCAGGACTATAAAACACTATTCAACGACATTAGCCAAGAAACACCATTTAACACTTTACCTGCAGACAAAGCGGGTATTTCTGCAATAGAAAACAATAGAAGCGCCGACAACCTAAAGACATTAGACCTGCAACTTGTAGGAACCTTCCTACAACTAAGCCCGAAATAACTTATTTATTAGTGCGTATTGCGCCAGCTAGAGCAGCCAAATAATAAACATGAAGTTCAAAGACTGGTTCGCACAGGAAAAGCAAACCCTGCAAACGCTAGGCGACGATCTGGTCGAGGACGATCCGCGCCTGGCGCGCTTCCTAGGTCGAACGGCCTCAGACCCGGATGCCGAACGCCTGATGGAAAGCTTTGCCTTCCTGACCGCCCGACTGTCCATGAAGATTGAAGACCACCTGCCCGAGCTTACCCACCCGCTCCTGCAGCTGCTCTATCCCAACTTCCTGCGCCCCCTGCCGAGCGCAACACTGATGCAGTTCCAGCCTGTCGATCACGCGCTCAGCGAAACCCAGCTACTGCCCAAGGGCACCCCGGTGTTCTCGCGCCCCGTTGACGACGTGAGCTGTGAATTTCGCACTTGCACGGATCTCGCCATCGCGCCGCTGGAGATCCGCAAGATCACCATACAACCCAGCGCCGAAGCGCCCGTGGTTCGCATCGACCTGGGTGCATTGTCCGAGCAGCCACTGCGGCGCATGAAGTGCGATCACTTACGCTTTCATTTGGCGGGCGGCAGCCACAATGCACTGACCCTCTATCAGTGGTTGTCGCAGCACTTGGACGAGCTCTATCTGCACGTTGGCCTGCACCACTTCGCGCTGCCGGCCTCGGTACGGTTCATTGGATTCGAGGTAGATGAAGCGTTGCTACCCAGCCCCGGAGAACACCTGGACGGCTACCGCATCCTGCAGGAGTTCTTCTGCTTCCCCGAGCGGTTTCACGGGTTCCGCATCGACGGGCTGGAGCGCTATTGGCCCGATGAGGCGGCTGAGCACATCCAGCTGGAATTCCGTTTCAACGCCCCCCTGCCAGCGGATATCCAGATCGACTCGACGACAATCCTGCTCAACTGCGCTCCTGCCATCAACCTGTTCACCAGCTCGGCCGAACCCATTCATTTGACTGAGCAGACAATCGGCGAGACCGTGCGCCCAGGACGGCGGGACCGCGCAGAGGATGAGATCTTCAGCATTGATCGCGTCAGCAGCCAGCACCAGAGATCCAAGGATCATGTACAGGTTTTCAAGCCATTCGAAACACTGAACCGCGGCTTCCCGCTGGCCGAGCAGACACCCTCGCGCTTTTACAAACTGGATATCGAGCACGAACCGATCAACGACAAGGTGCAGCACCGGTTGAGCCTGGTGCAGCACAACCTTGCCCCTTATCACGGGCAGCAAGAAGTCCTGAACATCGCCCTGACCTGCACTAACGGCGCCTTGGCGCAACAGTTGAATGTGGGCGATGTCGATGTGCCGACCCAAGATACGCCCTCGTTCGTCACCTATCGAAACCTGACCCGGCCCACCCGCAGCTACCCACCCATCCTGCAGAGCGGTGGCCACGGTGACCGCCATTGGGCGCTGATCTCCAACCTGGCCCTGAACAACCTTTCGTTGTCTTCCCCTGCCGCCCTGGCCTCGGTGCTGCGCGTTTACGACTTCGTCGGCGTACACGACCTGCAACAAGCGCGCCGGACCACACAGCGGCTGAACGCCATCAAGCAGGTGAGCAGCGAGCCCTATGACTGGCTGATCAAGGGCGTGCCCGTGCGCGGCATGCGCACCACCCTGCACATCGACCCTGCAGGCTTCGAGTGCGAGGGCGAGATGCAGCTGTTCGGCAACGTGCTTTCCCACTTCATGGCGCTGTACGCCAGCACCCGTTCGTTTCATCAACTGCAGATCATCAATACCGCCAACGCAAACCGCCAGCTATGGCCCGCCCGGACGGGGCGGCAGCCGGTGATGTGACCAGGAGGTCCACCCTATGAGCATTGCATCCAATAAAACCTATGACACAGATCAGCAAGATACGCGCGAGTCCCCCCCGATCAGCGAGCTTTTCCCTCAGGTCGACGCGCTGGGCTTCGAAACCCGCTCCAACACGAACAACCCAATCCTCGACATTGCATCGCCCCTACTTGGCCTCGTCGTTCGCCTGGAAGGCACCGAACGCTATGAGCACGTCGAACAGCTGTTCGCCTACGTGAAGAACCAGATCCACGTCATGGTCGAAGAGGTGCGACAACTCGAACACTGCGATGAGGGCGACCGCGTGGTGTTTTCCTACTGCCTGTGCTGCGTAGTCGACGAGGCCGTGATGGCTACCCCCTGGGGACGCGACTCCCCGTGGAAAGCCCAATCGTTGCTCAGTGCCATTCATGAGGAGACCTGGGGCGGCGAGAAATTTTTCAGTGTGCTCGAACGCCTGCTTGACGCGCCCGAAGGACGCTATGACCTGTTTGTCTTCCTGTTCTGGTGCCTGGCCCTCGGCTACCGAGGCAAGTACGCCAACCAGACCCATGGCGACGACGAGCTGGAAGTCTGGCTCAACCGTGTCCATGACCGAATCGTTGAGTTACGCGGACCTGAGCCCGAGTTACAGCGCCTGACCGACCCGTTGAACAATGTCGCGCCCCGGCACTACCGCATGAATCGCCAGTGGCCTTGGTGGACACCGTGGGTGGTCATGGGCGTGGTCTGTACGGGTGTCTATGTGTACCTCACCGCCCGACTCAACAGCATCACTCAGCAAGTTCTGGATTCGCTGCAAACCATGCTGCAGCCATAAGTTCGATCACACCGGACTGACTTGACTCAATAGTCACTGCGCCCACTAGCGCAGCACGTACGACTTTGCCCTTAAAAACGATAAGCGACGCATTTAAAGAAACTTCCTACAACTGTTTAGGAAGCCTCTTCAACCACTTGGAACGAATTCCTCGCTACGGTCTTGAGTGCACTTACGCCGCGCGTTCTGTAACGCGTTCGGCTCCATGAACCTGCCCGAAAGGATGAACAGCAGGGAGTCTGCATGAGCAACTTTAACGATGTGCGTTTCACCTTCAGCACACCCGCCGATGAGGTAATAGCGTTTGACGTCGTATCCTTCGAACTGACCGAAGGGGTCAGCGAACTCTACCGCCTGGAAGTCGAGCTGGTCAGCTTCGCCGACAACGCCGACTTTGCCACCTTGCTCGACCAACCCGCCGTGCTGACCATTTGGCAGCAGGACGAGGCGGTGCGCCATGTGCACGGCCTGATCAGCAGTTTTGAACAGGGCACAACGGGCCACCGCCGCACCCGCTACTGCGCCGTCGTCGAGCCACAGCTGGCCCGCGCGGGCCTGCAATCGGACTGGCGGATCTTCCAGCACCGGCCGGTCCCGCAACTGTTGGAAGAGCTGTTCCGCGAACGGTTGTGGGGAGCGCTGACCCAGCATGTGGCCAACCCACACCAGAACCGCGAGTTCTGCGTCCAGGCCGGTGACCTGGACCTGGACTTCTTCTGGCGCCTGTCGGCCGAAGAAGGTTTGATTTCGATCTTCGAGCACAGCGAAGGCAGCCATGGCGTGGTCCAGGTCGACCAGATCAGCCAGTTCGGTAGCCTGCAAGGCGACCCGGTGCTGTACGTCGCCAACCCCGGCGGCGCGCAGCAGCAGCCCTGCTTGCGTCGCTTCACCTACCGCGAGCAGGTGCGCACCAGCACCCAGGTCCAACGCGACTACAGCTTTACCCACCCGCGCTACAACCATGAGCACGCCATGTTCCCTCAGGACATGGGCAGTCAAAGCCACGACTACGAGCGTTACGACTACCCCGGCCGCTACAAGCACGACAACGCCGGCAAACCGTTTACCCAGACCAAGGCCGATGCCCTGTTCGGCGATGCCCGCGTGGCCGAGGTCGAAGGGGACGATGCGCGCCTGCAGCCTGGGATTGCCTTTCAGCTGACCGGCCATGCCCGCGACGACATGAACATCCTCTGGCGCCCGCTGCACATCAAGCACAACGGTCGCCAGTTCACGGCATTGGAAGAGGAATCTGCCGAGGCCCAGGTCGGTACCTCCTACGCGTTCACCGCTACCCTGATCCCGGCTCAGGTCCAATGGCACGCCCCTGCCCGCCCCAAGCCGGTGATCGAAGGCCCGCAGATGGCCAAGGTGGTCGGCCCGCCCGGCGAAGAAATCTACTGCGACGAGCACGGCCGCGTGCGGGTGCAGTTCCCCTGGGATCGCCTGGGCCAGGACGATGACAAAAGCTCGTGCTGGGTGCGCGTCACCCAAGCCTGGGCCGGCGCGACCTGGGGCCATATGGCTATTCCCCGCATTGGCCAGGAAGTGGTGGTCAGTTTTCTCAACGGCGACCCCGACCAGCCGATGATCACCGGCCGCAGCTACCACGTGGTCAACCGCCCGCCCTATCGGTTGCCCGACTTCAAGGCCGTGAGCCCGATCCGCAGCAAGGAGCACCACGGCAAGCGACACAACGAACTGCGCCTGGACGACACCACCGGGCAAATCAGCGCGGCCTTGATGAGTGATCACGATCACTCGGCGTTGCACTTGGGCTACCTCACCCATCCGCGGCACTTCGGCGGAAAGCCCCGGGGGCAAGGTTTCGAGTTGCGCACCGACAGCCACGGTGTAGTGCGTGCCGGCGGCGGCTTGCTGCTGACCACCGAACTGCGAGCCCGGGCGAGCGAACACCACACAGATTTGGCGGAGACCGCCGAGCGCCTGAAAACTGCGCAGGAATATCACACCACCTTTGCCAGCGAGGCCCGCGACCATCTGGCCCAGGAGGGTGGCGATCAGGATGAGGTCGGAAATGCACTCAAGGCTCAGCACAGCGCCATCCGTGGCAGCGGCGGCAACCCCGAGGCCAACCGCTTCCCCGAACTGGCCGATCCGCAACTGGTGCTCGCTAGCCCAGCCGGCATCGCCAGTACCACGCTGGAATCCACCCACATCGCCAGCGGCGAACACCTGGGGCTGAGCACGGGTGGTCACACCAGCATGGCCATCGGCAAACGTCTGCTGATCAGTGCCAGTCGCGGCGTGCGGCAGTTCGTGCAAAGCATGGGGTGGCGACTGGTGGCCGCTTCCGGCGACATCGACCTGCGCGCCCTGAAAGACAACATCAACCTGCTGGCCAAGCTCAAGGTCACCGTCACTGCCGAGCGCATCACGCTCAGTGCCAAGGAAGAGCTGGTCATCCAGGCCGGTGGCACGAGTACCACCTATAACGCTGGCGGCATCGTGCACGCCACGGCCGGCCAGTACACCGCGCACGCGACGGACTTCATCTACAAGGGCTCGAAAAGCCAGGCGGCGGCGTTTCCCGAAGACATCAAATCGGGCAAAGGCAATCTGGAGCTGTTCCAGCACTATGCAAACAACCATGCATTCAAAGGGGCCAAGTACGAGGTCGAGGATGCACTTGGCCACGTGGTTAAAGGTGCGCTGGATGAGAACGGCTTCGCTGTCGTATCAGGTCTCGCATCTGGACCAGTGAAAGTGCAATTCGGTCCAGACCAAACCAGAGCGGCTTCTGCAGCCCCATTCGAGGAGCAGCCACCTTCTTCAACAGATGAAAGCTCGCAACTCAGCCCCGCAGCGGCAATGCAGGAGGCAGTGAGCCAACTTATCAAAGCTGGCGAGATGCAAGCTCCAGACGCCAAAACGCTCTTGGAGACTGCCCTCGAGGCGTCGAGCATCAGTGAAGCCAAGCTGAAAGTCCTTTCCATTCCAATAACCGCCGCCAACGCAAGGAACACTCAGCATGGGTAGGTGCAGCGGGGTGGTAGCCCCGAAAGAAACGTTTGACGAAGAAGATGTGAAGGTCGGCACTGAAATGCTGGCCCAGTGGCTGACCGATCTCACCGGAGACATCGTCAATTGGAGAACCGTAATTACCGCCGGCGAGATGCTGCCGGTGGCCGGGTCCATCTTTGCGGCAACGGATGCTATCGGCGACATCATAGAGCTCGCCAAGGGAGACGCCGCGTATCGCTCCGATGTATTCAATTGGGCGGGTTTGGGCATCAATCTGTTCGCTATCGTCCCCCTACCTGGTATCGGTCCTGCGCGTGCGGTCATGCGCCCGGCGCTTAAATCTATAAGGACGGCTGCCAAGGACGGGATCGCTCAAGCGCTGCTCAGAACGATTGAAAGCAATCTGGCCTATGTTTGTCCCGGAGAGCTTGAAGAGTTCATTACCGGGATTCAGGGCCAGCTGCAGAGCATTCTTGCCAGCTTCGCCGCAAAAATTGTAGAAATCTGTAAGTTCCTTGCCGACTTGATTAGGTCGGTGGCTGACGGAACAGTCAAGGATGTAGCCCTAACGGCCCTATTCCCCGGATTGCGCCTGGTCGCTGAGCTAGCTGATTATGCCAAACGGAAGACAGGCTATGGCTTTAGCAAGAGCAAACTGGGGCTCGGCGAAAGCGAGCAGCTAAAGCAGCTACTTGAGCCTGTCGCTCAAAGTCTCGAAAGCATTGGCAAAATGGCTGCCGGTAAGATCGTTGATATCGGTAACAAGACGAGCCCGGCTAGCATCGCCACCATTCTAGAAGTCCTTGTCCTCGCACTGAAAAAAGGCAAGCGTCCATCGCACAGAAGCAATATCGCTGCTGGCTCTAAAGCCCAAAGCCGTCGCGTACAAGGACGCAACTCCACCGAAGCTGCCCCCGGTCAACGCCGCACGGGAGCGGACCCTAACTGCAAGAAGCGCGGAGTAAAAGCGGGAACCAACTGCAGCATCAGCTTCGCCACTGGCAGCGAGACGATTGTCCACACTGACTTCCAGTTGCCAGGAGCGTTTCCCATCGAATGGTACCGCACCTACCGCTCTACATTGTCTGCTTTAGACGACAGCTCCTACGGCGCACGCTGGATTACACCGTTCGCCGCTCGTTTTGATCTAAACGAAGATCAGCTCACCTACCATGGTACAGACGGCCGGAGTCAGAAGTACTCCCTACCGAAGCTCAAAGGCAGTCACTACGATCCCATCGAGAACGTAGTCATCGCTCGGATTTCCAACGATACGCTTGCCATGCTTCGGGGGCACGAAAGCCAGGAAATCTATCAACGAGACGGTAATCAGTTCCGACTGACCTCCATCAAGAAAAAAGGTGGCGCAAGCATTGCTCTGCACTATGAGCATCGCATCGCAGATATCACTGTCCTTTCAGACTTGGTGACCTATCAACACGACATCCCGCACCAGCACATTCATACGGATATCGACGATCACGGGCATGTCACCGCACTTTGGCTGATGCTTGAGGGCCAGCCACAGCGCCAAATGGCATCATACAGCTACGATGCACAGGGTGATCTGTGCAGCGCGAAGGACGAACATGGCGCCGAATGGACATACCAGTACCAACACCACTTGGTGACGCGATACACCGACCGTACCGGTAGGGGTATGAACCTCGAATGGCTTGGCGAAGGCGCTGATGCCAAAGCTGTTCGCGAGTGGGGCGATGATGGCAGCTTGGATACCCGTCTGAGCTGGGACCCGAACATCCGTCTCACCCGCATAACAGATGCCCACGGCAATGAAACCCAGCACTTCTGCGACATCCTGGGCTATCCGTATCGAATTATCCACCCCGATGGAAATGAGGAATGGCTGTTCCGCGATGCGGCCAAGAACGTCACCCAGCACATTCACACCGATGGCAGCAGCGATGTTTATGCCTATGACGAGCGGGGCAACCTGCTGCAGCACACTCGACCAGATGGCACCTCGATTCACCATGCCTATGATGACCTCGACCAACGGTTCAAAACACGCGATGCCGAGGGCGGCCTGTGGAAATACGACTACGACCAACGCGGTAACATCATTGAAACCCTGGGCCCACTAGAGAACAGGACGCTCTACACTTACAACAGCGACAACCTACCCGTCGCCATTATCGATGCCAATGGCGGTGAGAAAAAGCTCGCCTACAACCACGATGGTCAGTTGGTCAGCTACACGGACTGTTCGGGCAAAACCACCCTGTGGCAATACGATAATCAGAGCCAGCTGACGAAGCTCATCAACGCCGCCGGTGAAGTCACCGAATACCAGTACGAATCCGGCCAACTGGCAGTGCTGGTCCACCCAGACAAGACAAAAGAAAAGTTTGAGCGCGATGCCGAGGGCCGCTTACTCAAACACACAGACGCCCTTCATCGAAGTACGTCCTGGACCTACAACGAAGCCGGTCTGATCTATCAGCGCCTCAATGCCAACGACACCACCCTCACCTACCACTGGGACAAGCTCGGTCAGCTAGTGCGTTTGCGCAATGAGAACAACAGTGAAGCCAGCTTCAAGTATGACCCTGTCGGACGACTGCTAAAGGAAACCGGCTTCGACAAGGAAACTACCCACTACCTCTACGACAACGGCAGTAACCTGCCTACTCGCCGTGTAGATGGCGACAGGACCACCCACTTCGAATACGACCCGATGGGCCGGCTCATTCAGCGCAAGGCCGGACGGCGCGGCGGGGAGAAGTGGGAAGTTGAGACCTTTGCCTATAACGGTAATGGCAACCTGCTGTCGGCCAACAACGACACCTGCAGACTGCAGTGGTTTTACGACGCTGCGGGCAACAATACGCGCGAGCACCAGTGGCTGGATTACCTTACAAAGCCACAGGTTGCCGTGTTCACCCATGAATACGATGCCCTCAACCAGCGCATCGCCACCACTCGCCCCGATGGGCACAGGGTCAGCTGGCTGACCTATGGCAGCGGACATCTGCTGGCGCTGAAACTCGATGACAAGGAGTTGATCAGTTACGAGCGTGATGACTTGCACCGAGAGATCGGGCGCGTGCAAGGCAACGGCTTGGTCCAGCGACAAACCTGGAGCCCGAATGGCCAATTGCTGGAACAGACGCTGGCCCGACAGGGCGATTCCAAACGCATAGCGGCGCGCACCTACCGCTACGACGAGGCTGGCCAGTTACACCACATCAACGACCTGAACCGTGGCGATCTGCGCTATCGCTATGACCCGGTCGGTCGCTTGCTCGAAGCTAGCCTCAACTACGAGAAGGAGACATTCGCCTTCGACCCGGCGAGCAACCTGCTGGACCCCGAGGCCCAGCCGGGGCCCAACCCCCACTCGCCGCGCAAGCTGATGGATAACGTGCTGCGCAGCTACTGCGGTACGCAGTATCGGTACGACGAGCGCGGCAATCTGCTGGAGCGGATTGAGAATGGCAACACAGGCAAATTTACCTGGGACTTGTTCGACCGACTGCGGCGCTATGAGGATGAGCGTCTGGTTGTCGAGTTTGGCTATGACGCATTAGGCCGCCGGGTCTACAAGGACTCACGCTCGAAGTACCGAAACCGGGTACAAGCTGGACCGGTCTGGAACGAGAACGCCAGGCGCGCGCTGGATGAAAAGCTGGGTTGCGATTTGACGCTATTTGTGTGGGACGGCGATACGCTGGCGTTTGAGCAGCGAGGCCGGGATGGCAAGGGGCGGACCACGCATTACGTGTTCGAGCCGGGGACCTTCATTCCGGTCGCGCAAGGTGTGATGAATCATATTGAGGAGATGCTGCATCAGCCGAGCTATGATTTCCCATATGACATTGACCGGGATCCGGTTTGGCAGCACAAGTCGACACCAAAGTCGTTCGACTCGTTCGGCTGGTATCAATGTGATCACTTGGGTACACCGCTAGAGCTGACGTCCACGAAGGGACGAGTTGAGTGGAGCGGAACGTATAGAGCATGGGGACATGCTGAACAGTCAGTACGCGACAACACCGAATTAGGGCTCAACTCTAATCCGCTGCGTTTTCAAGGGCAGTATTTTGACACTGAGACAAGGCTACACTACAACCGATATCGCTATTATGATCCAAGCCTGGGACGATTCATTGGCAGGGATCCAATTGGGCTGGCAGGCGGCCTAAATATTTATGTTTATGCTCCCAGCTCAATAGAATGGACGGATCCGTTTGGACTGGCCTCAAACAGAGATTTTCGACCCACTGCTACCCTAGAACGAAAATTATCAATATTAGAGGCTGCACAAAAAAAAGCAATAAGGGAGCGAACTCTGCCGGACGGACGAATTCGGTATCACGAGAAGGAGGCTCTAGCTCGAACCCCAGGCCCAACTAGGGGAAGAGCTCGTACGACTGAGTGGAATCCTAAGACAGGACAGGTGCGCACGTGGGAAGAGACATATGATCAGTCAGGAAAAGTAAATCGAGTCCACCCTAAAACCATTAACGGCGAACTGTTAGACTTACCTCATTACCCCCCTACAAAATTAGATATTGAGCAAGGATTAGCGACCCCTGAGGGAAAAAAATTAACCTGCGCATGTTAGGAGATAGACCCATGCTGAGCAGAGATGAAAAAAAACGAATTATCCAGAATATGATTGACTTTCTCGCATCGAGAGAGTACGACCCTTTAGAGTTTTCCAAGTATACATATACGATTAGCTTAGACGAGAAAATTCATCGATCTGATGACACCCAGCTTAATGACCTGATTTATACACTAAGCGGGATGGACGCTGGTGAAGAATTTACATTCTCAAAAAACGAAGCCCTTGAAATGCTCAGATCTTATCTAATCTCAATTGACTAGAGTCAAGCACAAGTGATTCTCAGGGCACGACTGCCGAGTTTAGCAGATCCATGAAGATGACTAGATGATGCATCAAACTTTCAGACTTAACGACTCAACCAACCACGGACGTAAAGTAATTAAATCTATGCCCAATACTAGCCTCAGAGGCAAACCAACCGGCGGCTAAGGAAACATGGTTTACTGCCCTTTATGGAAAGGCGAGTTCCCAGGCATGAAGGGCAGTGACACCCGCCGTATCAATGGAGGCCACGCCGCACTCGATAACATGGAAAACCACCTGCGGCGCAAGTTTGAATTCCAGGGCATGACAGAGCGGGGTCCATGACTGAGCGACCATACCAAAGGGAATAGGCGGACCGACAGAGATCCTAGCAGTATGTCAATTGCCGCCGCTGCTGACTACGATCAAAGCCTGATCGCCCAGGAATTGATAGCATTCTCACCAAGTGCATACCAGCGCAATTGCCGAGGAAGAGCCGGACATCATCCGCAGCTGCTTAAAGTGCTACTCGCCGAACAACTCAGAAGGCCTGCAGCACAAATTTCTCGATGTTGGCTTCGACTGTGTTCCTTGAGACCGCCAGAGTCTGGCCAGCGAACCGGCCTAACCGAATGTCGCGCCCCGGCACTACCGCTTAGAGCCAGAGGACATCTGTCAGGCTTAGGCGCCGGCGCGGGAACTTCAGCTAACACTCCTTCACAACTAAAAAGACACCAAAATAAACAGAGAAAATAATTGAATAATCTTGGCGCCGCCGAGACGTCAACTTCCACTATATAAATACGACACACGAAAATCGTTATAGCCAGAGAAAAATTAGTTTCAGCTACCGCCTTAGAGAAATATGAGAGCTTACCAATCATGATCCACCTAGACGCTACAGGCCTCATAAGGAAAAAATAGCCAGCCATGGAGTCTCGGCGTGCAAATCTAAATCTTATCTTAAATCCTGATAAATCACAGAGAACGTTAGTATGAAAAGCATCATCAGACTCGGAGACATGACAGATCATGGCGGTAACGTAATTGAATCGATTCCACATACAACTCTCAACGGAAAACCAATGGCCGGCAAGGGCAACATGGTTTTCTGCCCTCTATGCAAAGGCGAGTTCCCCATCATTGAGGGCAGTGACACCTACCGAGTCAACGGAGTACCCGTCGCGCTCGACGGCATGAAGACCGCGTGCGGCGCCAGCTTGATCGCCAGCGCATCACACGGCAGCGTCCATCGCTGAGTGAACCAGGCCAGATGGAGCAGGCGAACAACAGACATCCCAGCAGTATGTCTGTTGCCGCCGCTCCAGATCTGCGATTGAGCCTGATCGGCCTGCAAGCCAACGCGTAAGGTCACGTGGGCCGATTGAAGACGGCTGCTCCACAGCGCCCGCAACAGGTACGTAAGCCAGGAGATATCGATTTTGGGCCTATTTCCAGGCTAAGCCGCAATTAAAACTTTTGAGGTTTTAACCACAGCTTCAATAATAAGCCCGCGGCTTCTCATCCGCCTTGTTCAACACCGCCCCGATCAGGTTCGCCGTCGCCAGGTGGTGCAAGCAATCCTCGATGTCCTTCTTGCTGTTCATCCCGTTGGCCACCACCAGCAGCACGCAGTCGAACTTCGGCAATACGGTGAGCGCATCGTCAGAGCTCAACAGCGGCGGCAGGTCGAAAATGCAGATGCGCGAGTCGTAGCGATCGCGCAGGTCGTTGATCAGGCTGTTGACCTTGGGCGACGAGAGCATCTCGGTGGACATCGGGATCGGCTCGCGCGTTGGCAACACGACAAAACGCGGCAAGGTCGGGTTGACCATCACCTCCTCAAGCCACGCCTCGCCCTTGAGCAGTTCGT
>Ga0213826_1000482_pt1 | contig 20526 bp, 18 predicted proteins | sample MC6MC0899MG_FD_180668 | JGI IMG/M metagenome (GOLD analysis project Ga0213826, IMG submission 180668) | Enriched soil aggregate microbial communities from Iowa State University, Ames, United States - MC6-MC0899-MG | ecosystem: Environmental > Terrestrial > Soil > Unclassified | place: USA: Iowa...
AGATTACAAGAAAAATTCCAGGATGATGAATTGATCCTTGCTGAATATGGTGCAACAGTAGTAGGTATGGAAATTTTACGTGAAAAATCAGAAGAAATTGAAGAAGAAGCTAGAAGCAAAGCGGTTGTACAAATGGCTATTAGTTCTTTGTCATATAGTGAATTAGAAGCCATTGAGCATATTTTTGAAGAGCTTAATGGCCATGAAGGCCTTTTAGTTGCTTCAAAAATTGCTGATCGAGTTGGTATCACCCGTTCAGTTATTGTCAATGCACTTAGAAAGCTTGAAAGTGCCGGGGTAATTGAATCACGCTCCCTTGGTATGAAAGGAACGTATATTAAAGTATTAAATGATAAGTTTTTAGTTGAACTTGATAAATTAAGATCAAATTAAAAACAAAAACCCCCAGTCCGGGGGTTTTTGTTTTTTTAATAAAGTATTGCTTGATTGTTATCATCACATATGCTATATTATTTCATGGTGTTAATACACACGCTTATTGATTTAAACAGACGGTGCTGTTAGTAACAGTTTCTGTTTAGAAATGAAATGGGCGGAGGAAAACAAACCACTAGGAGGAAAAAACATGTCAGTTATTTCAATGAAGCAATTGCTTGAAGCTGGTGTACATTTTGGACACCAAACTCGCCGTTGGAACCCTAAGATGAAGAAATATATCTTCACTGAGCGTAACGGTATCTATATTATCGACCTTCAAAAAACAGTTAAAAAGGTTGAAGAAGCTTATAACTGGGTAAAGGAACTTGCTGGTAACGGCGGAACAGTTCTTTTTGTTGGTACAAAGAAACAAGCTCAAGATTCAGTTAAAGAAGAAGCTGGCCGTTCTGGTATGTACTATGTTAACCAACGCTGGTTAGGTGGTACATTAACAAACTTTGAAACCATTCAAAAGCGTATCGGCCGCTTAAAAGATATTGAAAGAATGTCAGAAGACGGTACTTTCGAAGTACTACCTAAGAAAGAAGTAGTACAATTGAAGAAAGAACAAGAACGCCTTGAAAAATTCCTAGGCGGAATTAAAGACATGAAACAGCTTCCTGATGCACTTTTTATCATTGACCCTCGTAAAGAGCGTATCGCAGTTGCTGAAGCGAAGAAATTAAACATTCCAATTGTTGGTATCGTTGATACAAACTGTGATCCAGACGAAATCGATGTAGTTATTCCTGCGAATGACGATGCGATTCGTGCGGTTAAGCTTTTAACTGGTAAAATGGCAGATGCTATCCTTGAAGCAAAACAAGGTGAAGAAGTACAAGTAGAAGCATAATTCTAATTCAATTAAGTGAACTCATAAAAAGGTGATAAGAGGGAGACCCTTTATCACCTTTTTTTAAAGAAAACTTGCCGTTATGCGGAGATTAAGTTTAGTGCACTTTTGCCGATAGATAGGTTCTAGTTACTCTTTCCAACTTACTTTCCTACGGCGAAAGAAAACCCGTTGATTACGGGAAATATGAATGTTTATCTACAGCATAGATGGCTAAGATATGAGTATGGTACATAGAATTAAAGGAGGAAGAAAATTATGGCAGTAACTGCTCAAATGGTTAAAGAACTACGTGAAAAAACTGGCGCAGGCATGATGGATTGTAAAAAAGCATTAACAGAAACAAATGGTGATATGGAACAAGCAATTGATTTCCTACGTGAAAAAGGGATTGCGAAAGCGGCTAAGAAAGCTGACCGTATTGCTGCTGAAGGGTTAACTTCAATTTTAACAGAAGGTAATGAAGCTGTTATTCTTGAAGTAAACTCTGAAACTGACTTCGTTGCGAAAAACGAAGGGTTCCAAACACTTGTAAAAGAACTAGCTCAACATCTTCTTAAAAACAAACCTGCAACAGTTGAAGAAGCGTTAGCACAAACAATAGCAAACGGTGCATCTGTTGAGGAACATATCAATGCTGCAATTGCTAAAATTGGTGAAAAACTATCACTTCGCCGTTTTGCAGTTGTATCAAAAACGGATAATGATGCATTTGGCGCATACCTTCATATGGGTGGACGCATTAGCGTATTAACAGTTCTTGAAGGTTCTACAGATGCCGATGCTGCTAAAGATATTTCTATGCACATTGCAGCACTAAGACCAAAATACGTTTCTCGTGATCAAGTATCACAAGATGAAATTGAACGTGAGCGTCAAGTGTTAACACAGCAAGCTCTTAACGAAGGCAAGCCTGAAAATATCGTTGCGAAAATGGTGGAAGGCCGTCTTGGTAAATACTTTGAAGATGTTTGTGTTCTTGACCAAACTTTCGTTAAAAACCCTGATCAAAAAGTACGTCAATTTGTTGAATCTAAGGGTGCAACTTTACGTGAATTCATTCGCTACGAAGTAGGCGAAGGCATCGAAAAACGTGAAGATAACTTTGCAGAAGAAGTAATGAATCAAGTAAATAAACAATAGTCAAATATTCTCTAGCATAAAACCGAACAAGTTTTAAGGGAATGTTACTGTAATAGGTTTTTGAATAGGGGACACGGTGTGTTCCCTATTTTTAAAGGTGATGAACTTACTACAGTATTAAGCTTCAGCGCTTAATCAAGGCGCTTGAGCTTTAAAAATTTACATATTGGAGGTTTATATGAGCGGTCCTAAGTACAAACGCGTGGTATTAAAATTGAGCGGGGAAGCACTTGCAGGTGAGTCGAGCTTTGGAATTAAACCTTCTGTCATCAAATCGATTGCGATTCAAGTAAAAGAAATTGCAGAACTTGGGGTAGAGGTAGCTGTCGTTGTGGGCGGCGGCAACATATGGCGCGGAAAAATCGGCAGTGAAATGGGCATGGACAGAGCAACAGCCGATTATATGGGTATGCTTGCAACAGTAATGAATTCTTTAGCACTCCAAGATAGTTTGGAGCACCTAGGGATTGAATCACGCGTGCAAACCTCAATCGAAATGCGTCAGGTTGCTGAACCCTATATTAGACGTCGTGCGATTAGACATCTAGAGAAGCAACGGGTCGTTATTTTTGCTGCGGGCACAGGTAATCCTTATTTCTCAACTGATACAACAGCTGCACTCCGAGCAGCAGAAATTGATGCTGAAGTTATTTTAATGGCAAAAAATAATGTCGATGGTGTCTATTCGGCAGACCCTCGCATCGACGCAAATGCCACTAAATATGAAGATCTATCATTCTTAGATGTGATTAAAGAAGGTTTAGCTGTCATGGACTCAACTGCATCTTCCTTATGTATGGATAATGATATTCCACTTATTGTTTTCTCAATTATGGAACAGGGCAATATTAAAAAAGCCGTTATGGGTGAAAAAATTGGAACAATCGTTAGGGGGAAAAATTAATGCCAAAACAAGTCATTTCTACTACAAAAGATCGTATGACAAAAGCGATCCAATCATATACTCGTGAACTTGCCAGCATCCGTGCCGGTAGAGCAAGTGCTTCTTTACTTGACCGGATTACGGTTGATTATTATGGTGCACCCACTCCTGTGAATCAAATGGCAGGGATCACAACTCCTGAAGCTCGACTACTTGTAGTTCAACCATATGATAAATCAATTCTTGGTGAAATTGAAAGGGCAATCTTGAAATCTGATTTAGGAATAAATCCTACTAACGATGGTCAGGTTATTCGGATTGCTATTCCGCAACTGACAGAGGAACGCCGGAAAGAACTTGTGAAATTAGTCAAAAAAGAATCAGAAGAAGCGAAGGTTGCGCTTCGCAATATTCGCCGTGATGCTAATGATTCGTTGAAAAAGCTTGAGAAGAATGGTGAAATCACAGAAGATGCACTTCGAGGCTATTCTGATGATGTTCAAAAGCTTACTGATGAATACATTCAAAAAATCGATCAAATCACGAAAGACAAAGAAAAAGAAATATTAGAAGTGTAAGTGATGAGGCCCTCTTTTTAGGGGGTTTTTTCACTATTTTTGGGATTATTAACAAAGAAGAAGATTGTCCCCTGAAGTTTTCTGAACATTATTCTTAATTCCTTTTATTTTACATAAGTTATTATTAGAGATATCTTCTGGCTTTTTTGGTATGATAAAACCATCTTACCTAAAATGAGCTTTACATACTTACATCTGATTTAATTGAAAATGATCTATTTTCGGAGGAAATGATTAACTAATTGAGGAGCAATGTTATGTTAAATATATTTAGACTTGGGAAGAAGCAAAATACATCTTCCCAACTCCGAGATAAAATAGAAGAGATAAAAAAGCAGCCTGTTCCTGAGCATCTTGCCATCATTATGGATGGCAATGGGCGCTGGGCTAAAAAAAGGGCGTTACCGCGTATAGCTGGCCATCATGAAGGGATGAAAGTTGTTCGTAAAACAACCATGTTGGCAAATGATCTTGGAATAAAGGCCTTAACCTTATATGCTTTTTCGACTGAGAACTGGAAACGGCCTAAAAATGAAGTAGAATATATTATGAAGCTTCCGGAAGAATTTTTAGGGACATTTCTTCCTGAATTAGTAAAGAATAATGTTCAAGTAAAAATGATGGGTTATAAAGATCAGCTTCCAGTACATACACTGCGAGCAATTGAAAGAGCTATGGAGGAAACAAAAGATAATACCGGCCTGGTATTAAACTTTGCCTTAAATTATGGGAGCAGAGCAGAGATTCTCGATGCGGTTAAGCAAGTCTTAAATGATAGCAAAAATGGTATACTAAAGGAGTCAGAGCTCGACGAACAAGTTTTTTCCTCCTACTTAATGACATCAAATTTTACAGATCCGGACCTATTAATCCGCACCAGTGGTGAAATTCGCTTGAGCAACTTTATGCTTTGGCAATTGGCTTACTCGGAGTTTTGGTTTACGGATGTATTATGGCCTGACTTTAATGAGGATCATTTGCTGGAGGCGATTGAGGTCTTCCAAAAACGCCAACGTCGGTATGGCGGCTTATAGATTAAAAAAGGTGTTGAAATACTAGATGAAGCAAAGAATCATAACAGGAGTCGTTGCAGCGGCATTGTTTTTGCCAATTGTTTACTATGGCGGGATTCCGCTTGTATTATTAACTTATTTTTTAGCTACTATTGGTTTGTATGAATTAATGAAAATGAAAAAGCTTAACATTTTCTCCATTCATGGCATTCTTTCTATTTTGTTTCTTTGGGTACTTATTTTTCCAGAAAAGTATAGCCATATCTCGGAAGCCTTTTATTATTCAAAAACAGAAGTGTGCATTGTGTTTATACTATTATTATTGACATACACAGTGGTTACCAAGAATCGTTTTACATTTGAAGACGTCTCATTTTCCATTCTCTCTTCCCTTTATGTAGGAATTGGCTTTTACTTTTTCTTTGAAACAAGGGTGGATGGGGGATTAGTCTATATTTTATATTCCTTATTTATGGTATGGGCGACGGATTCAGGTGCCTATTTTATCGGAAAAGCTTTGGGAAAAAGAAAGCTTTGGCCTGAAATCAGCCCTAATAAGACTGTTGAAGGTTTTGTAGGCGGAGTTGTTTGTGCCGTTGTTATCTCCCTTCTTTTCGTACTATTCACTGATATAAATGGTTCAATAATCGGAATAACTGTTGTATTATCTATTTTTGGTCAAATTGGTGATCTTGTTCAATCAGCTTTTAAACGTCATTTTAATGTGAAGGATTCAGGGACAATCTTACCTGGTCATGGAGGCATTCTTGATCGCTTTGACAGCTTATTATTTGTTTGGCCAATATTAAACCTATTCCACCTTTGGGTATAATCAGAAATCGTTGTTGTTTTTCTTTTAGGAGTTGAATGTTTTGAAATTAATTAGTTTATTGGGTGCAACAGGATCAATCGGGACACAAACGATTGACATTATTCGGGAACATCCAACTGAATTTAGATTAGCCGCATTTTCTGTGGGTAAAAATATCAATTTAGCGCGGAAATTGATTGGCGATTTTAAGCCAGAGCTTGTTTCTGTACAAGACTATAGTGATTGTCATACATTAAAAGCAGAATTTCCTCAAACTAACTTTACCTACGGTAATGAAGGATTGATTGAAGTTGCTGTTTTTGAAAAATCTGAAATCCTTGTGAATGCTGTTCTTGGCAGTGTAGGACTGCATCCAACATTACAGGCAATTGAATGTGGGAAAGTAATTGCGATTGCTAATAAAGAAACACTTGTTACGGCAGGTCATTTAGTAATGGAAGCGGCAACGAAGAATAATGTACGACTTCTTCCTGTAGATAGCGAGCATTCTGCCATTTTCCAAGCCTTGCAAGGAGAAAAGGATAAAAATATTGAAAGGTTAATTTTAACAGCATCCGGTGGCAGTTTTCGTGAGCGATCTCGTGAAGAGTTAGAAAATGTCACGGTACAAGAGGCTTTGAACCACCCAAATTGGTCGATGGGTGCAAAAATTACGATTGACTCTGCTACAATGATGAACAAAGGGTTAGAAGTAATTGAGGCACATTGGCTGTTTCACATGCCATATGAAAAAATTGACGTATTGCTCCATAAAGAAAGCATCATCCATTCAATGGTTGAATTTCATGACTCTAGTATAATCGCCCAACTTGGAACACCAGATATGAGAGTGCCAATCCAATACGCACTCACATTCCCTGACCGCGTGCCTCTGTCCACTGCAACTCGCTTAAATTTGGCGAGTATTGGAAAACTACACTTTCAGGAAATGGATGTTGAAAGGTTCCGCTGTCTACAATATGCCTATATGGCTGGTAATAAAGGCGGAACAATGCCAACTGTTTTGAATGCAGCTAACGAAACTGCTGTAGCTGCGTTTTTAGCAGGTAAAATTCGTTTCTTACAGATTGAAGATTTGATTGAGAGGGCATTAAGCACACATCAAACCATAAATCATCCAAGTTTAACAATGATTGAAGAGGTTGATAAAGAAACGAGACAGTATGTACATTCACTTCTATAAAAAAGGTGGTTTTATAATTGAGTACAGTTATTGCCTTTATTGTGATTTTTGGCGCACTAGTCTTCTTTCATGAATTAGGACATTTCATTTTCGCTAAAAGAGCAGGTATACTCTGCCGTGAGTTTGCGATAGGTATGGGACCAAAAGTGTTCACGCATAAGAAAGGTGAGACTACCTATACGATCCGTTTATTACCAATCGGAGGATTTGTCCGCATGGCGGGGGAAGATCCGGAAGTAATGGAAATTAAGCCTGGTTATCGAATTGGTCTTATGTTTGATAATGAAAATCAAGTTAACAAAATTATTTTAAACAATAAAGAAAAATTTCCTAATTGTCGAATTGTTGAAGTAGAGTATGCAGATATCGAAAAAGATTTAGTCATAAAGGGATTTCCAGAAGATGATATTGATAGTATGCAGACTTTTAAAGTAAATCCCAAAGCAGTCATTGTTGAAAATGGGATTGAATCTCAAATCGCACCAATTGATCGTCAATTTGGCTCAAAGACATTACCGCAAAGATTTTTGGCCATTTTTGCAGGACCGGCAATGAACTTTGTCCTTGCCTTTATTGTCTTTATCTTAATCGCTTTATTACAAGGTGTTCCTTCGAACGAACCCCAATTAGGTGTTATTACCCCTGACGGTGCTGCCAAAACTGCAGGTCTTCAAAAGGGAGATATCGTTCAGAGCATAAATGGTTCTGAAATTTCAAGCTGGTCTGATGTAGTTGAAATCATTCAAAAAAACCCAAATAAAAAACTTGATTTCTCGATTATTCGTAATGAAAAAGAAAGAATAATTCCTGTAACACCGCTTGAAAAAACAGTTGAAGGAAAGAAAATGGGAATAATCGGCGTTTACAGCCCTGTCGAAAAATCACCTGTGCAAGCAGTTAAATCGGGTTTTACAGAGACTTATTTCTGGACAAAGCAAATATTTGTGATGCTTGGGAAATTGGTAACAGGTCAATTTTCTATCGATGCTCTGTCCGGTCCGGTTGGAATTTATAATTCAACTGCAGAAGTAGCCAAGTCAGGTATTTATTATTTGATGAAATGGGCTGGGATCTTAAGTATTAACTTAGGAATTATGAATTTATTACCAATTCCTGCCCTTGATGGGGGAAGATTAATGTTCTTTGCAGTAGAGGCAGTTAGAGGGAAGCCTATAGACCGCCAGAAGGAAGGGATGGTTCATTTTATTGGATTTGCCCTCCTCATGCTGCTAATGCTTGTCGTCACATGGAATGATATTCAGAGGTTCTTCCTCTAACCCATGATATTTTTACCCGCATAATTGGGATCGCAGCCGCGGTCCCAATTTATTTTTTTCATTACTCAAATGGATGAAGTTTTCTGTCGGATTAAGCCGAATCATGGTGTATCATATGGTATAATTAAATTTTGATATAGAGAAGATAATTGATTTTGAATAGATGGGAGAGAGACGATGAGCGAACATGCCATAGGCAATAAAGAGCGATTCCAACTCTTGCTCCAGCAGCTGCAATTGGTAGAGGATGCTGTAGTGGTACATTTCAACAATGCACGAATAGAAAGGCTTCAAGTTGAAAAAAAAGCAAGAAGGTGGCATTTTCAATTTTTAATTGAGAAAATCCTTCCTTTCAATGTATATCTCAAGTTTACAACACAGCTAGAAAGAACTTTTTCGAATATTGCAACCGTTTCTTACGATATCAATGTGATAAATCAAGCAATCACCCCAGGATTATTAAAGGAATATTGGAGTTTTTGCATCCAGCAAATTGATGGTATTTCACCACCGCTGATAAAGCTGCTTAATGAACAAATGCCGGATGTTAACGGGAACAAGCTAACAATAACCGTTAGGAATGAGGCAGAGGGTCTTGCGTTAATACGTAAATATGGCACTACGATTGGCAATATTTATCAATCTTTTGGTTTTCCGCTTCTAGCGATTGAGACAGTCATAAAAACGGAAGATAAAAATGATGAATATGAGCAGTTTTTACTTGCGAAACAAAAAGAAGATCAGGAACGTGCTCTTATGGCCATGGTTGAGATGCAGAAGAAAGAAGCTGAAAAGGATCATGCTGGAAGTGAATTGCCGGAGGGTCCGCTAACGATTGGTTTAACAATAAAGGATGATAGTGACTTCAGGAGTTTGATTGATATTGTTGATGAAGAAAGACGGGTTGCTGTCGAAGGGTATGTTTTTAATGCTGAGATTCGTGAGTTAAGAAGCGGCCGTTCACTTCTAACCTTTAAGATTACTGATTATACAAGCTCAATCATGGTGAAAATGTTCTCAAGAGATAAAGAGGATGCCGCCTTGTTTCAACTCGTAAAGAAGGGTATGTGGGTAAAGGTTCGCGGGAGCATTCAGAACGATACCTTCGTTCGAGATCTTGTCATGATTGGAAATGATATTAATGAAATAAGGCCAATTGGTCGTAAGGACACAGCACCGGATGATGAAAAACGGGTTGAACTGCATCTTCACACCCCAATGAGCCAAATGGATGCGGTGACTCCGGTCAGTACCCTAATTGCTCAAGCTGCCAAATGGGGTCATAAGGCCATTGCGGTAACCGACCATGCGGTAGCACAGTCATTCCCTGAAGCATATGGGGCAGGTAAGAAAAATGATATAAAAATCCTTTTTGGGGTCGAAGTGAATCTTGTCGATGACGGTGTGCCAATCGCATATAATGATGCCCATCGTTTACTTGAGGAAGATACGTTCGTCATTTTTGACGTTGAAACAACAGGACTTTCTGCCGTATATGATACGATTATCGAGCTTGCGGCCGTGAAGGTGAGGGACGGGGAAATCATCGATCGCTTTGAGTCATTTGCCAATCCGCATCATCGTCTGTCAGCAACAACGATCAATCTGACAGGTATAACAGATGATATGGTGCAAAATGCCCCAGAGGTTGATGAGGTAATTAAAGATTTTCATGAGTGGGTTGGGGATGCGGTTCTTGTAGCTCATAATGCTTCCTTTGATATGGGCTTCCTCAATGTCGGCTATAAAAAAATTGGGCTTGAAAAAGCGAAAAACCCTGTCATTGATACACTTGAATTAGGGCGTTTCCTCTATCCTGAAATGAAAAACCATCGCTTAAATACGCTGGCTAAAAAATTTGATATAGAATTAACCCAGCATCACCGTGCGATTTATGATGCAGAGGCAACGGGTTATTTACTCTTGAAAATGCTTAAGGATGCCCTTGAAAAGGGGATTGAATACCATGATGAATTTAACAATAATATGGGAAAAGGGAATGCCTATCAACGTGCCCGCCCCTATCATTGCACACTTTTAGCACAAAATGAACACGGCTTAAAGAACTTATTTAAACTTGTTTCGATCTCACATATTGAGTATTTTTATAGAGTACCAAGAATTCCAAGATCCGTTCTCCAAAAATACAGGGATGGAATTCTTGTTGGGTCAGCCTGTAATAAAGGTGAAGTGTTTGAAGGGATGATGCAAAAGTCCCCAGATGAAGTTGAAGCACATGCCCGCTTCTATGATTATCTTGAAGTAATGCCAAAGGAAGTTAATGCTCCGTTAATTGAAATGGAATTAGTCCGTGATGAAAGATCAATGGAAGATATTATAAGTAAAATCGTGGAACTTGGTGATCAATTAGGAATTCCTGTAGTGGCAACGGGAAATGTTCATTACTTAAATGAAAATGATAAAATCTATCGAAAAATATTAATCAATTCTCAAGGCGGAGCAAACCCGCTGAATCGTCATGAGCTTCCGGATGTTCATTTTAGAACAACCAATGAGATGCTTGATGCCTTTTCGTTTTTGGGTAAAGAAAAAGCAAAGGAAATTGTCGTAACAAACACGAATAAAATTGCCGATATGATTGAAGTCATTAAACCGATTAAAGATGATTTATACACGCCGCGAATTGAAGGTGCGGAAGATGAGATGCGCCAAATGAGTTATGAAATGGCTCATAAAATCTATGGAGAGTCATTGCCGGAAATTGTCGAAGCCCGTCTGGAGAAAGAACTTAAAAGTATCATTGGACATGGATTTGCCGTTATTTATTTAATTTCACATAAGCTCGTAAAAAAATCTCTCGATGATGGCTATCTTGTTGGGTCTCGGGGATCCGTCGGTTCATCATTAGTCGCTACGATGACGGAAATTACCGAGGTGAATCCATTGCCGCCTCATTATGTGTGCCCAACATGTAAGCATTCTGAGTTCTTTAATGATGGATCGGTTGGCTCCGGATTTGATTTGCCTGATAAAGATTGTCCCAATTGTGGAGGAAAATATCGCAAGGATGGACACGATATACCGTTCGAAACCTTTCTGGGTTTTAAAGGAGACAAAGTCCCTGATATCGATTTAAACTTTTCGGGAGAGTACCAGCCGCGGGCCCATAACTATACAAAAGTTTTGTTTGGTGAAGAATATGTATATCGAGCAGGGACTATCGGTACTGTTGCGGATAAAACGGCCTTTGGTTACGTAAAAGCCTATCAGCAGGATAACAATCTTCAAATACGTAATGCAGAAGTGGAACGACTTGCTTCTGGATGTACTGGTGTGAAAAGAACCACTGGTCAGCATCCTGGTGGAATAATCGTTATTCCTGATTATATGGATGTTTATGATTTTACACCGATTCAATTCCCTGCAGATGATCGAAACTCTGAATGGAAAACAACTCATTTTGATTTCCATTCCATTCATGATAATGTTCTGAAGCTTGATATTCTAGGTCATGATGATCCGACAGTTATCCGGATGCTTCAAGATTTAAGTGGAATCGATCCAAAAACAATTCCAACAGACGACCCTGAAGTCATGAAAATTTTTAGCAATACTGAATCTCTTGGGGTAACAGAACAACAAATCATGTGTAAAACAGGTACACTTGGTATTCCAGAGTTTGGGACGAGGTTTGTCCGGCAAATGCTTGAGGATACAAAACCAACAACGTTCTCTGAACTGGTCCAGATTTCCGGTCTTTCGCACGGAACCGATGTTTGGTTAGGGAATGCCCAGGAATTAATTCATAACCAAATTTGTAACTTAAGTGAAGTAATTGGCTGTCGTGATGATATCATGGTCTACTTGATTTATCAGGGTCTCGAGCCTTCTTTTGCTTTTAAAATTATGGAGTCGGTCCGTAAAGGTAAAGGCTTAAGCGAAGAAATGGAAGAGGAAATGCGAAAAAATGAAGTCCCGGAGTGGTATATTGATTCCTGTAAAAAGATAAAATATATGTTCCCAAAGGCTCACGCAGCTGCCTATGTATTAATGGCAGTAAGGATTGCTTATTTTAAAGTCCATCTACCGCTTTTGTATTATGCAGCCTACTTTACTGTCCGTGCTGAGGACTTTGATATTGAAACAATGTCACGAGGCTCTGAGGCAATTCGAGCGAAAATAGAGGAAATTAATGCAAAAGGTCTTGAGGCATCAAATAAAGAGAAAAACCTGTTAACCGTTTTAGAACTAGCGCTTGAAATGACCGAAAGAGGTTTTATATTCCAAAATTATGATTTATACAATTCTGATGCATCAGAATTTATTATTGAGGGAAATTCCTTAATTCCTCCGTTTAATTCCATCCCTGGGTTAGGAACAAATGCAGCCTATAATATCGTTAAGGCTAGAGGAGAAGGAGAATTTTTATCAAAAGAAGACCTGCAGCAGCGCGGTAAGGTCTCCAAGACCATTCTTGAATATTTAGACAAACAAGGCTGTTTAAAATCTCTTCCAGAGCAAAATCAGCTTTCATTGTTTTAGATTCCAAGGTGCTTTCGCTTTGGGTTGCATTTGCATATATAGTATGGTTATGGTATAGTTTTATTGGAAATACTAAGAAATACTCTCGTGTTCAAGAGTGGGGAAACCCACTCTTTCGTTATGTAATCGAGCTGCGGCACCTCCGCAACTTGGTTTTGTTTACAAATGTTTTTTAGTGTTACTTGATAAAACTTTCCGTGAACTACATAGAATATGGGTGAAATATTGTAGAAAAGGAGGTAAAGCATGAGCAAAGTAACGGAAGTTGTAGAAGAACTGGCCGCACCAATTTTTCAAGAGCTTGGCTTGGAATTAGTGGACATTGAATATGTGAAAGAAGGAAAAAGCTGGTTCCTCCGCGTTTATATCGATAAAGATACTGGTGTGGACATTGAGGATTGTGGTCTAGTTAGTGAGCGACTTAGTGAAAAACTCGATGAGATTGATCCAATTCCCCATAATTACTTTCTTGAAGTGTCATCTCCAGGTGCGGAGCGTCCATTAAAAAAAGAAAAAGATTTCGAAAAGGCAATCGGTAAAAATGTCTTTATTAAAACCTATGAACCAATAAATGGGGAAAAAAGCTTCGAGGGTACTTTAGTCGAATTTGATGGTCAACATTTAAAAATTGAAGTTAAAATTAAAACACGCAAAAAATCTGTTGACATTCCATATGAAAAAGTAGCGAATGCCCGACTTGCTGTTGTTTTTTCGTAAGGAAAAAAGAATAAAAATTGAAAAGGATTAGGGGGATACAACCAAATGAGCAGCGAATTATTAGATGCTCTTACAATACTGGAAAGAGAGAAAGGTATTTCCAGAGATATTTTAATTGAAGCAATTGAGGCAGCACTAGTATCAGCATACCGTCGGAATTTCAATCAGGCTCAGAATGTCCGCATTGATTTAAATTTACAAACGGGCACCATGCGTGTTTTTGCTAGAAAAGAAGTGGTTGATCAGGTATTTGACCCACGTCTTGAAATTTCATTAGAGGATGCAGAGCGCATTAATCCAAATTACCAGGTAGAAGATGTGGTCGAAATGGAAGTAACGCCAAAAGACTTCGGGAGGATTGCCGCGCAAACAGCTAAACAAGTGGTAACCCAGCGTGTAAGAGAAGCGGAAAGAGGAATTATTTATTCTGAATTTATCGACCGTGAAGAAGATATTATGACAGGGATTGTTCAAAGGCTAGATTCCAAATTTATTTATGTCAGCCTTGGGAAAATAGAAGCATTATTACCGGTTAATGAACAAATGCCTAATGAACGATATAAGCCGCACGATCGTATCAAGGTATTTATTACAAAGGTTGAAAAAACGACAAAGGGTCCACAAATTTTTGTTTCTCGAACCCATCCAGGATTATTAAAACGCTTATTTGAAATTGAAGTACCTGAAATTTACGATGGGACTGTTGAAATTAAATCAGTGGCCCGTGAAGCGGGCGATCGCTCGAAGATTTCTGTTCATTCGGATAACCATGAGGTCGACCCAGTAGGCTCATGTGTTGGACCAAAGGGAACACGGGTTCAAGCAATTGTCAATGAATTGAAGGGTGAAAAAATCGATATTGTGAAGTGGTCTGATGATCCAGTTGTCTTTGTAGCTAATTCGCTAAGCCCTTCAAAAGTACTCGATGTAATGGTGAATGAAAATGAAAAGGCAACAACCGTTGTTGTCCCAGATTATCAACTTTCTTTGGCAATTGGTAAACGGGGACAAAACGCCCGCCTTGCTGCGAAATTAACAGGGTGGAAAATTGATATAAAATCGGAAACCGAAGCACGTGAACTAGGAATTTATCCACGTGAGGAAACAATCAGACTATTCGACGATCAGAATGATACTGATTTTGATTATGATGAAGAGTTAGACGACTAGGTGAGGTGAGACGTGTGAACTCAAGAAAAAAAGTTCCTATGCGCAAATGTGTGGCAACCGGTGAAATGAAACCGAAAAAAGAACTCGTTCGCATCGTTCGCTCCAAAGAAGGGGAGGTATCCATCGATTTGACGGGAAAAAAATCGGGTAGAGGTGCCTACCTTTCAAAGGACAAAGAAGCAGTTCTATTGGCCAAGAAAAAAAACACTTTATCTAACCATTTAGAGGTTTCGATTGATGATTCTATATATGAAGAACTACTTGAGCTGATTGAGAAGGAGAACTGACAATCCAAATGAAACAAAATCAATGGATGTCATTGCTTGGCTTAGCCAATCGGGCGCGTAAAATCATATCAGGTGAAGAGCTTACCGTTAAGGAAATAAGGAACGGAAAAGCAAAGCTGGTTTTATTAGCCGCAGATGCGTCTATCAATACGACTAAAAAAATTACAGATAAATGTAATTCCTATCAAGTTCCATTAAAAATAGTAGAAGATCGTTATCTTCTTGGTCAAGCAATTGGCAAAGAGGCCCGCGTTATTGTAGCTGTTATGGATGATGGATTTGCAAAAAAACTGGTAACGTTGCTCGATTAAATCTTGCGGGGGTGAAATAAATGAGTAAAATCCGTGTTTATGAATACGCAAAGAAACACAACATATCTAGTAAAGAAATAATAAATAAATTAAAAGAAATGAATATAGAGGTCTCCAATCATATGGCAACTATAGAAGATGCAGATATTAAAAAGCTTGATGCAGCTTTTACTAAAAAAGAAAATAATACACCACAGGAAAAAAAGAATAATGGGCAGCAAAATCGCTCTAACTCACGACCTGTTGGGCAGCAAAATCGTCAAAACCAAAGACCTGGACAGTCAGGTCAAAAACCGCAAATGCAGGCGAAATCACCAAAAGCATTTGAGGAAGCAGCTGATAAAAGTGCTGCTCCTAGCAAGGTAAAAGTAGTCTCGCCTCCAAAAAAGGTTGAAGGCAAAAAGCAAAACCAAGAAACTCAATCAAAAGAAAACAAAGTGTTTAGCAGCGCTGATAAACCTAAGGCTCGGCCTTATAATAATAACCAAAATCGTAATAATAATCATAATAAAAAGAAGAAGTCGCATACTCCAGTACAACATGCACAACCCGTGAAGAAAAAAGAGAAGGAACTTCCTGCAAAAATTACCTTTAGTGAATCTTTAACGGTTGGAGAGTTTGCAAAAAAGATATATCGTGAACCTTCGGAAATTATAAAAAAGCTCTTTTTACTTGGTGTGATGGCGACCATAAATCAAGTACTTGATAAAGATGCAATTGAATTGATTGCTAGTGAATATGGGGTAGAGGTTGAAGAAGAAATTAAAATTGATACGACCGACCTTGAAGTTTATTTTACAGAAGACGAAGCAGAAGACTTAGCAGAAAGACCGTCTGTTGTTACCATCATGGGGCATGTTGACCATGGGAAAACGACCTTACTTGATTCGATTCGAAACACTAAAGTATCCGAAGGAGAAGCTGGGGGGATCACGCAGCATATCGGTGCCTACCAAGTAGTTGAAAATGGGAAGAAAATTACTTTCCTTGATACACCAGGACATGCTGCTTTCACAACGATGCGGGCCCGAGGTGCAAAAATTACTGACATCACTATCCTCGTTGTTGCCGCCGATGACGGTGTTATGCCACAAACGGTCGAAGCGATTAACCATGCAAAAGCAGCTGAAGTTCCAATTATTGTTGCGGTTAATAAAATGGATAAGGAAGCAGCAAATGCTGATCGTGTTATGCAGGAATTGACAGAGCACGGATTAGTAGCGGAAGCATGGGGCGGGGATACTATTTTTGTACCACTATCCGCAAAAACCGGCGAAGGAATTGATAACCTGCTGGAAATGATTCTTCTCGTAGGTGAAGTGGAAGAATATAAAGCAAATCCTAAACGCAAGGCTGTTGGAACAGTTATCGAAGCACAATTAGACAAGGGGCGCGGCTCGGTTGCAACCTTGCTTGTGCAAAACGGTACGCTTAAAATTGGCGATCCAATTGTTGTTGGTAATACACATGGCCGTGTCCGTGCAATGGTGAATGACAAAGGCCGCCGTGTAAAAGAAGCAGATCCATCTACTCCTGTGGAAATTACTGGGTTAAGTGATGTGCCGCAAGCTGGAGATCGTTTCGTTGTCTTTGACGATGAGAAAACAGCTCGTCAAGTTGGGGAAGCACGTGCTCAACAAGCATTAGCTGCACAGCGTGGTGAAAAATCCATTGTTAGTCTAGAAAATCTATTTGACCAATTGAAGCAAGGTGAAATGAAGGATCTGAACATCATCCTAAAAGCTGATGTTCAAGGTTCAGCTGAAGCCGTTGCGGCTTCCTTGAAAAAAATAGATGTTCAAGGTGTCAATATCAAAATTATTCATAGCGGTGCTGGTGCGATTAATGAATCGGATATTAGTCTTGCTGCTGCTTCAAATGCGATCGTTATCGGCTTTAACGTTCGTCCAGACGTAAATGCTAAACGTGCAGCAGAAGCTGAAAAAGTAGACGTCCGTCTTCATAGAATTATTTATAAAGTAATTGAAGAGATAGAAGCAGCGATGAAGGGGATGCTTGATCCTGAATTTGAAGAAAAAATTATTGGTCAAGCAGAAATTCGACAAACCTTCAAGGTTTCAAAGGTTGGAACGATTGCCGGCTCTTATGTAACGGATGGTAAAATTACTCGCGATAGCGGTATTCGCTTAATTCGTAACGGGGTTGTTATCTTTGAAGGTCAAATTGATGCGCTTAAGCGCTTTAAAGATGATGCGAAGGAAGTAGCACAAGGCTACGAGTGTGGAATTACCATTAAAAACTTCAATGATGTTAAAGAAGGAGATATCATTGAAGCATATGTAATGGAAGAAGTGGAACGGAAATGATCATCGGCTCTGCCGTTTGTGAATGCATCATTTATGATGCGCATTCTTTAAAAGAGAAACGTGCTGTTTTGCAACGTATCCTAACACGCTTAAAACAGAAATTTAATGTATCCGTGGCAGAGGTGGGCTATCAGGACGTATGGCAAAGAACCAAAATAGCCATTGTCGCTGTTACCTCCTCACGGTTATCGACGGAGCAGGAATTGCAAAACGCATTAAAATTAATCGACTCATTTCCAGAAATAGAAAGAACGATCACCGAGATTGATTGGCTTTAAGTTAAGAGGTGAATGTGATGAGCCACAGAGCAAATCGTGTTGGAGAACAAATGAAAAAAGAACTTAGTGACATCATCGGTCGTAAAATTAAAGATCCTCGGATCGGTTTTGTGACAGTTACTGATGTACAAGTGACAGGAGATCTTCAACAAGCAAAAGTATTTATTTCTGTATTAGGTGATGACGAACAAAAGGAGAATACTTTAAAAGGTCTGGCAAAAGCAAAAGGCTTTATTCGAACTGAAATTGGCCACCGTATTCGTCTTCGAAAAACACCTGAGATCATCTTTGAATGGGATGAATCCATCGATTACGGAAATCGAATTGAAACACTTCTCCATCGATTGCATACCGATGACAAACCGATGGAAAAGAATGAAGAAGAGTAAAATGATAAAGGGAAATGGATAGACACTGGTCTATCCATTTTTTTCGATAACATTTAGATAGGAGAGTTAATCTTGGAAGGAATTTTACCATTATTCAAGCCTGCTGGGTTAACATCGCATGATTGCATTTTTAAATTAAGAAAGATTTTAAAGACGAAGAAGGTAGGTCATACTGGTACACTTGATCCTGACGTGACTGGAGTTCTTCCTATTTGTATTGGAAAAGCAACAAAAGTAGCGGAATATATAACTGATGCAGGTAAAGCTTATGTAGGAGAAGTGACGGTTGGCTTTTCAACAACAACTGAAGATGCTTCTGGTGACGTGGTAGAAAGAAAGGCAGTGGATCGGATCATTTCCAGAGAAGAAATCATGAAGGTACTGCAATCGCTCACGGGAGAAATTGAACAAACACCACCGATGTATTCAGCAGTGAAAGTAGGTGGGGTAAGACTTTATGAATATGCTCGAAAAGGAATGGTAGTAGAACGCCCTACGAGGAAAGTAACCATTTATTCTATCGAGCTGCTAGATGAGAGGGAGCTATTTCAGGGGGAGGTCATTTCATTTCGCTTTAGAGTAAGTTGCAGCAAAGGAACTTATATCCGTACTTTAGCGGTCATGATTGGTGAACTCCTAGGCTTCCCCGCTCATATGTCCAGTTTACAACGAGTTCAATCTGCTGCTTTTTCATTGGAGGACTGTTTAACATTTGAAGAAATCGAAAAACATATGGAAACTGGTACCATCTCTAGCGTGTTAAGACCATTAGAAACAGCACTTTCTCATTTGCCGAAATTACTGATTAATGATAAAGTAGCAGAGAAAGTGAAAAACGGTGCACTATTAGAAATTCCAGAACAATTAAAAACTAGTAACGGACCAATTATCGCTGAAACTGAAGATGGAGTTGCTCTGGCTATTTATGGAAAACACCCTAACAAGCCAGGTCTCCTTAAACCAGTTAAAGTATTACGTAATGATTTAGATTAAAATGGGTCGGTAAAGAAAAGGTGAGTTTCAATTGGAAGTAATACGGCTTAGTTTCCCATATAAATTAGCAAGCAATGAGTTCCCATCTCTAGTGATGGCTCTTGGGTATTTTGATGGTGTTCATCTCGGCCATCAACAGGTCATTCTTGAGGCAAAAAAACAAGCTGAAGAAAAAGGTTATTATAGTGCGGTCATGACATTTGACCCGCATCCTTCTGTTGTATTAGGAAAAAATGAAAAGCATGTTCAATATATAACCCCATTAGACGAAAAAGTTAAAATTATGGAAGAGCTTGGGATTGATTATTTATTTATTATCCATTTTACAGCAGATTTTGCGAATCTTTTGCCCCAGGAATTTATCGACCTGTATGTAATTGGGCTGAACGTTCAACATGTAGTTGCTGGATTTGACTTTACGTATGGACGAATGGGAAAAGGGACAATGGAAACCCTACCATTCCATTCACGAGACAAATTTTCTTATACAGTCGTTCCAAAGTTTGTTCAAGGCAATGAAAAGGTAAGCTCAACAAGAATTCGCCATTATATTAATGAAGGAAAAACAAATGAACTTCCAACACTTCTAGGGAGATTCTATAGAACAACGGGTGAGGTAATTCATGGGGATAAACGCGGCAGGACCATCGGTTTTCCAACTGCGAATATAAACATTAAGGATGAATATATTATCCCTCCTCTTGGTGTTTACGCAGTGAAAATGAGGGTACATTCTGTTTGGTATAATGGAGTTTGTAATATTGGATTTAAACCTACATTTAATAAAGAATCACTAAAGCTTTCAGTAGAGGTTCATTTATTTGACTTTGATCAAGATATTTATGGACAAGAAGTGGTTATCGAATGGCATCTTTACCTTCGTAAAGAACAAAAATTTTCAGGTATTGAACAACTCGTAACGCAAATAGAAAAAGATAAACAACAAACATTAGATTACTTTAAAAAAATCGACAATCTTCCAAACATTATCGCTTAAAAGAAGTTTTTCTTACAATAAAGTAAGGTTTTAACTTGCTTTTTGATGTAAAACCATGTATTCTTAAATACGTATTAAAAACAAACCTTTGCTTGGCATGACGAGTCACCGACGCTTGCTCGGTAACAGGGGTTATGAAAAATTAGGAGGTGAACCTGGATGGCAATCACTCAAGAACGTAAAAATGAACTTATCAATGAGTATAAAACTCATGAGAGCGACACTGGATCTGCAGAAGTTCAAATCGCTGTCCTTACTGAATCAATCAATAACTTGAACGAGCACTTACGTACTCACAAGAAAGATCACCACTCACGTCGCGGTCTTTTGAAAATGGTTGGTAAACGTCGTAAT
>Ga0213826_1000485_pt1 | contig 20505 bp, 19 predicted proteins | sample MC6MC0899MG_FD_180668 | JGI IMG/M metagenome (GOLD analysis project Ga0213826, IMG submission 180668) | Enriched soil aggregate microbial communities from Iowa State University, Ames, United States - MC6-MC0899-MG | ecosystem: Environmental > Terrestrial > Soil > Unclassified | place: USA: Iowa...
AAAGCCTTGAATAACAACGCGTGCACCTTTAAGATCAATGCCACGTTTTTTCGCTGCTTCTTGGATAACGATTGTTACACCTTGTGCAGTAGCACGGTCACGACCTTGAGAACCACCAAGCACTAGTGGCTTACCTGTGATGAAACCTGGTGAGTTGAATTCATCCATACGGCTGTATTCGTCCATCATCCAAGCCATAATTTGCGCATTCGTAAATACGTCTGGAGCAGGAATGTCTTTTGTTGGTCCTACGATTTGACTAACTGCACGTACATAGCCGCGGCTTAAACGTTCAATTTCACCCATAGACATTTGACGTGGGTCACAGATGACACCGCCTTTACCACCGCCATAAGGTAGATCCACAATACCGCATTTCAATGTCATCCACATTGAAAGCGCTTTAACTTCTTCCTCAGAAACTGCTGGGTGGAAACGTACCCCACCTTTAGTTGGTCCTACAGCATCATTATGTTGTGCACGGTAACCAGTAAATACTTTAGTTGTACCATCATCCATTTTCACTGGGATGCGTACTTGTAACATACGAAGTGGTTCCTTTAACAATTCATACATTGCTTCGTCATAGCCAAGTTTATTTAGAGCATCTTGAATGACATCTTGTGTTGATGTGAATAGGTTTAAGTTTTCAGACATATTAAATCGCCTCTTTGTTTTATTTAATGATAGTATATCGGCATCATTGTAACATACTTCCGAATTAAAATGTGAACATTTTGTTAAAGATTAAATACTTTTTCAATTTGTTCAATTGACCAATCTAAATCTTCTTGAGAAATAACAAGTGGTGGTGCAAAACGAATGACTGTATCATGTGTTTCTTTACATAATAAGCCTAGTTCTTTAAGCTTTTCACAGTATGGACGTGCTTCCTCAGTTAATTCCATTCCGATGAATAAACCACGACCACGAACTTCTTTAATTACTGGATTATTAATGTTGCGTAATCTACCTTTGAAATATTCACCTAGCTCTTGAGAACGCTCTGCTAATTTTTCATCTAGTAATACTTTAAGTGATGCAATAGAAACCGCACATGCTAATGGATTACCACCGAAAGTAGAACCATGTGAACCTGGATTGAATACACCTAAGATGTCACGGTTTGCAGCTACACAAGAAATTGGGAATACACCGCCACCTAGAGCTTTACCTAAAATGTACATATCAGGCTCTACATCTTCCCAGTCACATGCAAACATTTTACCTGTACGTGCTAAACCAGCTTGGATTTCATCTGCAATGAATAAAACATTGTTTTCACGACATAACTCGCGAGCTGCTTTTAAGAAGCCTTCTGGTGGAATAACAATACCAGCTTCCCCTTGGATAGGTTCGATTAAAAACGCTGCAGTGTTCGGAGTAATTGCTGATTTCAATGCATCTAAATTACCGTAATCTACCAGTTTAACATTCGGTAACATTGGACCGAAACCACGACGATATTCTTCGTCAGATGATAAAGATACAGCAAGCATTGTACGGCCATGGAAGTTTCCGTTACACGCAATGATTTCAGCCTTGCCATCTTCTACACCTTTTACATCATATGCCCAACGACGAGCCGCTTTAAATGCAGTTTCTACCGCTTCTGCACCTGTATTCATTGGTAATACCATTTGTTTATTCGTTAATTTACCTACAAGCTCATACCATTCACCAAGGTTTTCGCTATAAAACGCACGAGAAGTTAATGTTACTTTATCAGCTTGCTCTTTTAACGCAGCAATAATTTTAGGATGACGATGTCCCTGATTCACAGCAGAGTAAGCTGATAGCATATCTAAGTATTTGTTTCCTTCTGGATCTTTTACCCAAACACCCTCAGCCTCTGAAATAACGATTGGCAGTGGGTGATAGTTTGCAGCACCAAAATTTTGAGTTTGTTCAATAACTTGTTGTGTTTTTGTCATATAGTATTCTCTCCTTACTTTCATCATGAAAAATCTATGGAAGACTAAAAGCTAATTTACTAGACAGCATTTTCTGAATAAAGAAAAAATAAGAATCTACTCGCTTCCCCTAGGTAAAGCCGCCTCGACGTTAGCTACTGCGGTTCTTGCCAGGCTTACTTTCCCAGGAGGAGTTTCGCAGATTCTTTTTAATTCTAATACTTATAGAAAAGCCTTACCTTAAACATTAAAGCATTTCTGAAGTTGTTTTTGCTTGCATGTGAAGTTGTAGATAGTCAGGGCCACCTGCTTTTGAGTCTGTACCTGACATATTGAAGCCACCAAATGGTTGGTAACCTACGATTGCACCTGTACAACCACGGTTGAAGTATAAGTTACCTACATGGAAATCTTCACGTGCTTTTTCTAAATTCACACGATTATTTGTAATAACCGCACCAGTTAAACCGTATTCAGTATCGTTTGCAATATCGATTGCTTCATCGAAATCTTTAGCTTTTGTAATAGCTACTACTGGTCCAAAAATTTCTTCTTTCATAACACGTGCATTACGATCTACGTCTGCAAATACTGTTGGTTGGACGAAGTAACCAACTGAATCATCAGCTGTACCACCAGCAACAAGGCGACCTTCTCCCTTACCAATTTCAATGTATTCTGTAATTTTGTTGAATGCTGCTTGGTCGATAACTGTTGCCATGAAGTTGCTGAAGTCTACTGGATCACCAACTGTTAGTGCATTTGTAAGCTCCACTACACGATTCACAACTGTGTCATATACATCTTCAACGATAACAGCACGAGAACATGCTGAACATTTTTGACCTGAGAAGCCGAATGCTGATTTTACGATAGATTGTGCAGCAAGCTCTAAATCTGCTTCTTTATCAACAACGATTGTATCTTTACCGCCCATTTCAGCGATTACACGTTTAATCCAAATTTGACCATCGTTTAATACTGATGCACGTTGGTTAATACGTAAACCTACATCACGTGAGCCAGTGAAGCTGACGAAGCGTGTTTTTGGATGATCAACTAAGTAGTCACCTACTTCTGCCCCAGAACCAGGTACAAAGTTCACAGCACCTGCTGGCAGACCTGCTTGCTCTAATACTTCGATAAATTTATAAGCAACTACAGGAGTTGTAGAAGCTGGTTTTAATAATACAGTGTTACCTGTTACTAAAGCTGCAACCGTTGTACCTGCCATAATTGCGAATGGGAAGTTCCAAGGTGAAATCACAATACCAATCCCTAATGGAATATAGTCATAACGGTTGTATTCACCTGGACGGCTTTCTACAGGTTGACCGTCTTTAATACGTAGCATTTGACGACCATAGTATTCTAAAAAGTCGATTGCTTCTGCAGTATCTGCATCAGCTTCAGCCCATGGTTTACCGGCTTCTTTTGTTAAAAGTGCAGAGAATTCATGTTTACGACGGCGAATAATCGCTGCTGCTTTGAATAATACATCTGCACGAATAGCTGGATCTACTTTTTTCCAAGTTTTAAATGTTTCATCAGCCGCTTGCATCGCTTTTTCAGCTAGCTCTTTACTTGCTTTTGATACGCGACCAATTACTTCTGTTTTCTTAGCAGGGTTATATGAAATGATTTTATCTTCTGTAGTAATACGTTCGCCACCAATAATAAGTGGATAGTCTTGACCTAAATAACTCTCAACTTTATTTAAAGCCTCAACATATGCGTTGTAGTTTGCTTCTTGAGTAAAATCTGTGAATGGTTCGTGTTTGTATGAAATCATACTTTATCCTCCCTAGTGAGATGTATTTTAGTGTGCAAAAAACATTGACGCAAAATATTTTTGCGTTTAGAATATTCTTACACTTATTATAATGCAAAATTTCGTTGCATATTTCAAGTAAAAAATTTTTTGAGGTGCACATTTTATGAAAATTTCTGAACCCTTACTACCTTTTTATGAGTTTATTGCAACAAATGTAACTGTTGGTATACACGCCGTAGACCTTTCTGGCAAAACAATTATTTATAATACAAAGATGAAAGAAATTGAGGGATTTCATTTTGATGAATTAGCAGATCGTTCTGTTATTGAAATGTTTTCCTTTCGCCAGCATGAAAGTACCTTAATGCGTGTTTTACAAACTGGTCAAAAAGAAATTAATGTTAAACAAACCTATTGGAATAAAAATGGTCATGAAATTACAACGATTAATGATACTTTTCCACTTTATGCTGAAAATAAACTAATTGGAGCTATTGAATTTGCTCGTGACATTACATCACTCGAAAAGCTTGTTTATCAGCCTCTTCGTCGATATGGTGAACCATTAACATTCGATGTCATTACTTCTGTTTCCGAATCGATGCAACAGGTTATCGCAAATGCCAAAAAAGCGGCAGCTGTGAAATTACCTGTTTTACTAATTGGTGAATCCGGTACAGGAAAAGATTTAATCGCAGAGGGTATTCACCATGCAGCATCTTCTGATCCTGAAGCATTTGTCACTCTAGTAAGTCGTCGTTCTGCACAATCTGTTTTAGATAAATTACAGGAGCTCTTACAGGATGACAAGGCATACACTTTTTTCTTTGAACGCATTGATTTTTTAAGCCTAGATATCCAAGAGCAATTATTAGAAGTATTGCAATCCCTTCCACAGTCAAAGTACATGCTCATTGGGAGTGTTGGTAGCGATCCAATTACATTAATTGCGGAAAAGAAGCTTTCAAAATCACTGTATTATTTCTTTGCAACAATGGCCATTACCATCCCAAATTTAACAGATCGAAAAGAAGATATTCTTCCATTCGTAGAGGATTATTTTAGCCGCCATCGAGAACGCTTTGCTTCAAATGTAGCGGAACTTGCACCTGATGTACGGGATTTATTCTTGCAATATGATTGGCCAGGGAATTTAAAGGAGCTTGAGCTATTACTAGATGAAATTGTGTCATTTATGACGACTGAGTCAACAGTTACCTCAGATTTACTCCCGCTGCATTTTCGTTTCAAGGTACAACAGCAAGATGAATCCAATCGCGAGCCAGAATTCTTTATGTTCCATCAACAAAATGATGTAATGCCGCTCGATGCTTATTTACGTGAAGCCGAATCATATTATGTGCAAAATGTCTTAAATTTATATGAGGGCAATATTACAAAGGCTGCTAGTGCACTTGGCATGAGTCGCCAAAACTTACAATACCGAATTCGGAAAATAAAAAATCAGTAATTTTGAATATAAAAAACGAGGATACCTTCAATATGAAAGCATCCTCGTTTTATTATCCCGCATTAGCAGGCAGTAATTTTTGCTGTACCGAAAGTGAATTCATCTCACCAACTATAGAAGTGGGAGACTTCCGCTGAAAGAAGTAAAAGATTTACTTTATTGTCCTGACTGCTCGATCCAGTCCTGTAATTTATCTTTTAGGGAATTAAAACCATTCGCATCCGATTCATCTACACGGTCCTGCAATGATTTACGTGGTGGTGCATCTTTTTTACGTAATGTTGCTGGGCGCTCTTGCAAAGCTCGAATCGATAAACTAATTTTTTCGGCCTCTTCATCGATTTCAAGTATCTTCACTTCTACCTCTTGCCCAACTGATAAAAACTCACTAACATCCTTTACAAAGCCGTACGTAATTTCGGAAATATGCACAAGGCCTTGTGTATCTTCATCAAGCGCAACAAATGCACCGTACGGCTGAATACCTGTAACTTTTCCGTTCAACACGTCTCCTAATTCATATTTTTTCACCATAACCTCTTGCCCACTTTCTTTTTGATTGCTACGTATATATCACCTTAAATTATAACATACGTGTAAAAGTCGGGCAAAAAATCTCCTTAATTGTTAATAGCACTAATTAGGTAACGCGTCCCACCATTTTCAGTTGCTACAGTGGTTAATTTAAAGGATAATTGCTGTCCAATTACTCCATGCGCCGCACTTTTTACAGTGGCTCTAATATTAAGTGACGAATCTCCTATTGCATGAAGAGCTGTAAAACTTTCCATCCCATCAAACTGAACAACTGCATTGATATCCACATCATCAGTTAAAAGTCTCTGAGCTATGTCACGATCACCAACCCCATGAGCATATAAAAATAAACTAACGATATTAATTGGATTTAATGTGTCGATCATTGCATCATCCTTCGTCTCAACATACGAATTGTAAAGTAATTTAGTTTGCTCAATCCAATTGTCATCAATCGCTATACTAGTTGTTCCATCTTGTGTCTGCATAAATATATCTTTTCGCAAATGTAATATGCCCATCCATATATCGTATGTTGTTAACTGTTCTAGCGTTTTGGATTGTCCAGTTACCTTTATTTCATCTAGTATTAATTGAGCTGTTTCGCGCATGGCCTCGCCATATTCCCCATTCGCAATAATAGTTAATAGATCCATGTATTCCGGCTTGTATTGCCCAGTTTTCGTACGAATTGGATTGGTTTCAGTTCCTTTAAAAATGGCAAGCCACGTATTTTCAAACTCGCCCTTTAATACGTTAAAATTATCATTATACTCATCGGAATTATCCGCTAAAAGTGTTTGTTCATAGAGACGCAGAATCGTTGCAGAGTCCTCTATAGAATAGCGTAATTCCCCGCCAATAAGTAATGAACCTGTAGCTAAATATTTGAAATAACCTAATATATCTGGATGAAGACGGTCCATATATTCAGGTGCGTCTTTTCCGAAAACGGCATTTGGTTTAAATTCAAAACTTTCTCCATTATATCGTAATTCTAAATATTGGTTATTAGCCGAAGCAATTAATTGATTTAAGTCTGCAGGAAAACTTGTTGGTTTTTGAGATAAAACTTTTTCATACTGAGCAAGTTTATTGGAATAATAGAGTGCAATGTCTTCAGCTCTGTAAGAATATATACTATAAAAATAAAAAGATTCTTCAAATGTCATAAGACCGTCGTAAGTTTCGATATGCTGTATAAGCTCACGTGGCGTTTGTAGATCATCCAATATATCTGTTTCTAATCCTTTAAAAAAGTCATTATTTACGGTCTGTATCTCTAGAAACATCTCTTTTCTTTTAGGTAAAGAGTAGACTTCATTATCTGCATTTTGAATTAATGATATTTCACTAAACTCTTTCTCTGGTATGTCGAGCTCTTTACGCATTTGCTCACGCTTTTCTTGATATTTCTTTGTAAAGTTTGAAAGCCATTCGTCATATTCTTGGTCCTGTTTTTGTTCTTGTTTTTGTTCAGTTGTTTGAACAAATGTCGATGGATTAATTACATACGACGAAACTAGCACACCCACTAAAAGTACACTTGCGATACTTGCTATCCAAACAGCTGGCTTTTGCCATTTTGAGGGAGGCTTTTGAGTGGTATTGGATTCTTCTGCTTGTTGCATTGTATTTTCTGCCTCAATTTGTACGAAAACAGCTTCTGGATCTAGCTGTGGTTCTATCCGATCGTAGGATTTTTTTAGAAGCTCCATTCGTTTTTCAAACTGTTTATCGTCCATTTTTAACACTCCCCTCTTGCATTAACTCTGCTTTGAGTTTTTCCTTGGCACGTAATATACGAACTTTGACAGCTGATAACGAGATATTTAGTACCTCCGCTATCTCCTCATACTTTAATTCATGGAAGTAAAATAATATGAGCGGGTAACGATATTTTTCATCAAGTGCTTGAATGGCATGATGTAATAGCCTATCCTCCTCAAAATTAAGGACATGCTTTTCTGCTGAAGATGAGGGCGTTTGTTGCTGAGCACTTAGCCTTTCTTCTTTCGCCTGCTCTCGTTGTTCTTTGCGATAATAATCACGTGTGGCATTTAGTGTGATTTTATAGAGCCATGTTGTAAAACGATCTTGCTTAAATTGATGTAAAAAACGGTAGAGCTTCACAAATACCTCCTGCGAAACGTCTGCTAGGTCATTACTATGTACGCCGCATTGAAAGGCAAATTTTTCAACTGTTCGTTGATGTATTCGGATAAGCTCTATATAAGCGTCTTTGTCTCCTCGCTGAGCTCGTTCGATTAATTCAGTTTCTGTCACTGTCATCCCTCCTTTGTGCATGAAACGAAACATTTCTCCTAATTGTTACATATTTTACTTATTATTAAAAATCCATGTACTTTGCCGGTAAGACCTCTAACTTCGCCGCTAACACCCCTAACTTCGCCGCTAAAACCCCTAACTTCGCCGCTAACACCCCTAACTCCGCCGCTAAAACCTCTAACTCCGCCGCTAAAACCTCTAATTCCGCCGCTAACACCCCTAACTCCGCCGCTAACACCCCTAACTCCGCCGCTAACACCCCTAACTTCGCCGCCAAAACCTCTAACTTCGCCGCTAACACCTCTAACTTCGCCGCTAAAACCCCTAACTTCGCCGCTAAAACCCCTAACTCCGCCGGTTGAACCAAATATTAAGTTACTAGAACAACCTCTGCCGCATGTGCGAGCTTAATTTACTGAAATTTGCTTGTGTTATGAAAATATTGCGGTAAAATAAAACTTTAGTATAAGGAGGATGTATTTTCGTGTCTTCAAGAGATCAATTTACAACTAAAATTGGGTTTATTTTAGCTGCCGCTGGAAGTGCTATAGGGTTAGGAGCTATTTGGAAGTTTCCTTACATGGCGGGTACTAATGGCGGAAGTGTCTTTATTTTATTATTCATCTTATGTACATTTCTCATCGGCTTACCGGTGTTAATTGCAGAATTTATGATTGGTCGTCGTGGGCAAAAAGATGCCGTCACGTCGTTTAAGGAACAAGCACCAGGAACTCCGTGGTACTTGATAGGATGGGGTGGCATGATTATTGCCGGTCTAATACTTTCATTCTACAGTGTTGTTGGTGGCTGGATTTTAAGTTATTTGGGCCGTGCCTTTACATTACAGCTGAATAATCCTGGTTCAGATATTAATTATGCAGATTTGTTTAATGACATCATTTCAAACCCACTTGAAGCAGTACTTGTACAAGGGTTATTTATGTTATTAACTGTAACGATTGTATCAGCAGGTATTAAAGGTGGTATTGAAAAAGCTAGCACTTGGATGATGCCTCTTTTATTCATCTTCTTCATCGTGTTAGTTATTCGCTCCTTAACATTGGATGGCGCGATGGAAGGCGTCAAATTTATGTTCGTTCCTGATTGGTCATACTTAAACGCGGAAACATTTTTAAAGGCGCTTGGACAAGCATTCTTCTCGTTAAGTGTCGGGATCGCCGTAATGATCACATATTCTTCCTATCTATCCAAAAGCGAAAAAATTGGAAACTCGGCCATCAATGTTGCATCCATGAATATTATCATTTCTTTACTTGCAGGCCTAGTAATTTTTCCAGCAGTGTTCGCACTCGGCTATACACCTGATCAAGGTCCTGGCCTCGTATTTATTATTTTACCTGCTGTTTTTGAGCAATTACCTCTTGGTGGACTGTTCTTAACGATTTTCTTTGTTCTTCTACTATTTGCAACAGTAACTTCTTCCATTTCCATGTTAGAAATCGTCGTGGCAATCGCAATTGGAGATAAGCCTGAAAAGCGTAAAAAAATCGCTTGGATCGGTGGTATCATTATTTTCATCATTGGTATTCCAAGTGCCCTATCATTCGGCATCCTATCCGATGTAAAAATTTTAGACCGCTCTATTTTTGATTTTGTAGACTTTTTAACCAATAGTATTGGTATGCCAATTGGAGCCTTACTAATTTCCATCTTTGCAGGCTACTATTATACAAAGGACATTTCGCGTAAGGAGCTTGCCTCCTCAAATCTGATGTTCAATATTTGGTATTATTCAATTCGTTATGTTTCTCCGATTGCCATTTTAATTATTTTCGTTCAGGGGATTTTACCGTTATTTAAATAATTTGAATCTAAAAAACGAGGTTGTCACAACATAGAATGACAACCTCGTTTTCTATAGAAAAGCAAAAAGCATAATTAGATAATGCATTTTGCTTCAAATTTTATCGCAATAAGTTTGTATGAAATGGCTACACAATTTTCAAATGGAATCCATTCTTCAAACGAATGCTCATACGTTTCTTGAATAACCTTTGCAAGAACGGATGGGTCATCAATGCCTTGCAATGCTGCTACAACATCTGCCGTTTCAGTATCATAATGGTCTGGACCTAAGTTAAATGGATCCCACTCCTCTAGCAGATGTACAGCTGCTCGATTCATTTTTATATTTTCCAAAATGCTCACCTATTATCCTTTTATCATACTCGTATGATACCATAGTAAAAAAAAAAGAAAAGAGTGATTTGCTTGTCTATTTTCGATCAAACTAATAAACGTCGATGTACAAACTCTGTAAAATGGGACGCAATGGAAAACGTCTATGGATTAAAAGATGCTTCAGACATACTGCCAATGTGGATTGCCGATATGGACTTTTCCGCACCAGCAGCGGTGTCAAAGGCGCTACAAGAGCATGCTGAAAAGACTGTTTTCGGTTATAGTTTTGTAAGCGGGGAAGCCATACAGTCGATAGTAGACTGGCAATTTATTCAACATGGTTGGCACATTGAAAACCAATCTATTCTATTCTGTAACGGTGTTGTCGCTGCTTTAGCTAATAGCATCACAGCACTGACAAATCCCGGAGATAAAGTACTAATTTCCACACCAGTCTATCCGCCATTCTTTAACATAACAAAAAGTAATGCTCGAGAGATTGTTAGCTGTCCTTTAGTCGAAAAAGACGGAACATTTGTCTATGACTTTGAAGCTTTTGAACAGGCACTTGCTCAAAATGTGAAAGCCTACATATTGTGTAATCCGCATAATCCAGGTGGCTATGTATGGGATGAAGCAACTTTAAAGGAAATCGTGCGCCTTTGTGCAAAATATGATGTAGTGATTATTTCCGATGAAATTCATTCCGATTTGATGTTAGATGGCTCAAAACATACGCCACTAGCAAAAATTGCCGGGGATGAAATGGATCGTATTATTACATGCATGGCACCAACTAAAACATTTAATTTAGCTGGTATTCAGGTTGCCTATATGATTGTTACGGATAAGAAAAAGCGTATGTTGCTAGAGGCAGTGAATATGGCTAGTGGGCAAGGCTCATTAAATACCTTTGCTTCGGTTGCACTTCAGGCTGCTTATACAGAGGGGTCTCCATGGTTAGAAGAAATGCTTACTTATATTTCTAATAATATGGACTATGTCATTGCTGAATTAGAACAATTACCTGGTATTCATATTACAAAACCTCAGGGCACTTATTTACTTTGGATTGATTATCGGGAATTAGGACTGGATGAAAAAGAAATCATGAAACGCTTGCTAGAAGATGGCAAGCTTGCATTAGAGCCAGGAACAAAATATGGCGAAGAGGGACGCGGCTTCTTGCGTATGAACATTGCTTGTTCATTTGATACAGTAAAAGACAGTGTTCAACGCTTTAAGCAAGCACTACAGGCATAACAGTAAATTGTAAAGGATATCTCGAGTTGTTCGGAGATATCCTTTTTATGTCTAGAAATATGTATTGGTTGAAAAGTTTGTTATCCCGAATAATGAGAAAGGTAGTAATATCGACGTGTCATATCGCTTGTACGCGTTTGCTTACAACTTTCAAAACAGTTAGAAATCCTAAAAAAATTGCCTCACAGTCATTTTTGACTGCGAGGCATCTGGCTTTCTACACTTTAAATATTTTACTGATTGTTTGTATTTTTTCTCTCAGCTAGAATACGTGCTTCGATTTCCTTTGTTTTCATTTCTTGTTTTTTAGAAATTTTACGGAAAGCAATAAATACAATAATACATAAAATAAGCATTAATAAAAATTCAAAAGCTGCAGGAATATAGCCTGATTTATCTTCTGGGAAATATAAAAATTGATACATTAAATGTTCCATGTTTTACACGTCCTTACAATTATTATTCAAAAACTGTAATTGACTCAATTTTCACATCTTCTAACGGTTTATCACGGAAGTCTTTTTCTACATCTGCGATTTTGTCTATAATGTCCATTCCTTCAACAACATGACCAAATACTGTATGTTTATGGTCTAACCAAGGTGTACCACCATTTTGAGCATAGGCTTCAATAATTTCTTCAGGGAAGCCCGCACCTTGTAATTGGCGAAGCATATCACTTGGAAGGTGCTTCATTTGAACGATAAAGAATTGTGAACCATTTGTGTTTGGACCTGCATTTGCCATTGACAGGGCACCGCGAAGGTTAAATACATTATCAGAAAACTCATCCTCGAAAGAGTTACCCCAAATTGATTCGCCGCCCATACCTGTACCAGTTGGGTCACCGCCTTGAATCATAAAGTCTTGGATTACACGGTGGAAAATGATGTCGTTATAGTAACCTGATTTTGCATGACCTAAGAAGTTTTCAACAGTTTTTGGTGCATGCTCTGGGAATAATTTAATTTTGATGGCACCTAACGTTGTTTTCATTTCTACAAGTACTTCACCTGTTTGTACTTCTGTTGTTAATTGTGGAAACATTCAAGTCTCTCCTTTAAATGTAAAATTTCTGTTTTCATGTAAATGATAGTAGTATATCATTTCTGACCTCATTTTAGTCTACCATACTTCTTAATGGTTTTCTTCACCAAAGTATTGACGATTTATGCACTTTTAACTTTTTAGCTCATTATCATAACGTTGGGTTGATTTCCATTCCGACTGGGCGCTTTTCTGGAGTCGCCTAGCCTCCACTCCAATCAACACATAGCCAAATGCCATCTCCCATTTTCTATAATGAACCAACTCTATAAAAAAATATTATGTACTTAAACATGTCAACAGTTCTTAATACAGCTATCTAAGATTTTCGATAAAGTGCAAATAGGTCAGAACGAGTATTTGGAAACCATCCAAATTATGTTATTCTGTAGAATGACCCATATTTAGAGTGGAGGCACATATGAAAAAGGCTTGTGGTTTTTTTATCATTTTACTATCCTTACCTGCCCTTTGGTGGATTAGTACAAATATTAGGACAGAAATCAATTCAGCAAAAGCGCATGAGGAGCAAATTGTTGATGCGATTCATTTACCGGAAGTACAGTCACAGCTTCCAGTAATACTTATTGACCAAAACGGGGAAACATTTAGCGAGGAATATGTCGAATGGCGGCAACCTCTAACATTACAAGAAATTCCACAAATTGCCCAGGAAATTTTTATTGCAAGTGAGGACGCTAATTTTTATGAACATATCGGCTTTGACCTCAGTGCGATCATTCGTGCAATGGTTGCCAACTCAAACACAGATTCTACTTCACAAGGTGGTAGTACCATTACACAGCAGCTCGTTCGTATGCGTTATTTATCCGATGAAAAAACATATGAACGAAAATTAACTGAGCTTTTCTATTCCTATGAGCTTGAGAAAGAATTTGATAAAGACTCGATATTAACGATGTATTTAAATGAATCCTATTTTAGCAATCAAGTTTATGGAATCGGAGGAGCAGCTACATATTATTTTCAGAAACCACTCCAAGAATTATCTGTTGCTGAAATTGCATTTATTGCTGCCATTCCAAATAACCCCTCACTTTATAATCCTTTAAAAAATTTTGATAAAACAAAAGCGAGACAGGAGCGGTTATTAGATACTCTTGCAGCGAGTGGGGCTATAACAACAGAAGATGCTATTACATATAAAGCTGAAACAATCACGTTAAATGTAAAGAATAAAGTTCAAAACTATCCTATGTACAGCACTTACGTTCTACAAGAGCTTAGATGGTTAGTTGCAGAAAAAGAGGGCTATGCAGATCGTCTTGCAAATACGCAAAGCGAGGAAGAAAAGAAAAAAATTAAAGCGCAGTTAGACAATCGACTAAATACATTATTTCAAAATGGATTAACGATTCATACCGCACTTGACCCTAACAAACAAGCGCATGATGAGAAAGAAATGACAGCAATTCTAGGTTCGGGCAAATTACAAGCAGCTGGAGCAGTTATTGATAATAAGTCCCGTGAAGTCGTTAGTCTTTATGCGGGGAAAAACTATGAAAAATTTGATTTTCACCGAGCCTTTCAAGGTACAAGGCAGCCAGGCTCTGCCTTTAAACCGCTAGCGGTATATGCGCCTTTGTTTGAAACGACAACATACACACCAGATTCTACAGTCAGTGGTGGCAGTTATTGTGTCGGTTCATTTTGTCCACAAAACTATGGAGGCTTTACGTACGGTGATGTTTCAATTCGGACAGCATTTCGATATAGCTACAATACATCGGCTCTCCGACTCTTTAACACAGTTGGGATTGAAACAGCCTTTAGTTATTTAGATCGCTTTAACTTCCGCTCCATCGTTGAAAAAGATCATAATTATGCTGCCTCGTTAGGAGGATTAACATATGGTGTTACAGCACTTGAGCTAGCAGATGCCTATACGAGCTTTATAGACGGCTCATATGTACTAGCCCATAGCATCCGTAAAGTGACAGCAGCTGATGGAACGGAGCTTTACAGCTGGGATACAGCACGCGATCAAATTTGGTCACCGAAAACGGTAAAGTATATGCGTGCATTGCTTGCGGATGTTGTCGCGAATGGTACAGGACAAGGTGTTTATAGTAGAAGTAACTATGTCGGTGCCAAAACCGGAACAACAAACAACTATCGCGACTACTGGCTTGCTGGATTAAATGATGAATATACGGCGGCAGTATGGCTTGGCTATGATAAGCCACAATCTATGGAAAACTTAGAAGCTTATAAGATTCATCATCAGCTATTTAATGTATTGATAGAATAAAGATTCTCGATTAAAAGGAGCAGCCCTTTGTGACATTCATCACTCTAGGGCTGCTCCTTTCATTGTTTAAGTTGCTATTTAATTTGCAAACGGTAAACTCGCCAAGATGCCATTATACAATTTTAAAACGACGTAAACTAAAAGTGATGATAATATTGTCCACATAAAAAGCTCAAATACTAGTAGCCCAATCGTTCCACTCATAGACATATAATGGCTCATTTTATAAATAAGGTAAATAAAATAAATAAAGACAGTTAAGACAAAAATCCCTATTAAAATATAAATAAATTGAATAGCAAAGGCTGAGCATATTGCACCTACAACTAAAATTATGTAACCGCCTCGTGCTTGATGGACTGTCGCACCTTCATTGTCTTTTGAGAAAAATAACATCCCCAGCTCGTGAATAGTTTCCCCTACTAATTTTAGTGCTGAAAATAGCATAAAAAAGATGACAGCAAAGACAATTAGCAAAAAAACACGTAGTTCGAAATCGGATAAAAATTCACGCATGCCAGAATATACGCCAATTGCTTGAAAAATTTGCAACGATTCACTTACAGCATACATCCCAAATGTTAAACTAAATAACAAAATCGTAATTAATGGTAAATAACCATAAATATAAGGGTTCTTCATAAAAATTTTTTTCCTCTGATTCTATTGATAACTTCCTATTTATAATATAGCCAAATTTCTTCCACTATCGCAAGCTAAATCCTATTAGTGCATATGCATTCGTACAAAAAGTACGTTATAATTGACATACTACCTGCATAAAGGAGGATTTTTTTGTTACAAGTACTTTATATTTTCATTCCAATGCTTGCCGCAATATTTGTGCCATTTTTATATAAAAGCATTAAAAATATTCATACAGGCTGGTTTGTTCTTGCAGTACCTGCTACACTTGCGATTATTTACGCCTCTTATATCCCAAAAGTAGCAGATGGTGAAGTATTTCTTGAAGAGCTTCCTTGGATTCCATCGCTCGATATTTCCGTCGTTTCTTATATCGATGGACTTAGCTTGCTATTCTCATTACTAATTACTGGAATTGGCTCATTGGTCGTACTTTACTCGATTTTTTATTTAGACAAACATAAAGAAAAATTACATAATTTTTATGTTTATTTATTATTATTTATGACCGCGATGCTTGGAGTAGTGCAGTCGGATCATTTAATTACTTTGTACTTTTTCTGGGAGCTAACATCTATTTCATCATTTTTACTAATCGGTTACTGGTATAACCGTGATGCCTCTCGCCTTGGTGCACTTAAGTCTATGATGATTACGGTCGGTGGCGGCTTAATGATGTTAGGAGGATTCATCCTTCTTTATTTAATGGGAGGAACGTATTCAATCCGTGAACTTATTGTCATGGCACCTAATTTAGTGCAGGATCCGTTATTCACTTGGTCGCTCGTTTTAATACTTCTAGGTGCCTTTACGAAATCCGCACAATTCCCATTCTACATTTGGCTACCAGATGCAATGGAAGCGCCAACACCAGTTAGTGCATACCTTCACTCCGCAACAATGGTAAAAGCAGGTATTTATTTAGTTGCACGTTTTACACCGATTTTTGCTGCTTCTGAACTTTGGATATGGCTCGTTACAGGCGTTGGTATCTTAACTTTATTCTGGGGATCTTTCTTTGCAGTGAAGCAAACAGATTTAAAAGGAATTCTTGCATTCTCTACCGTGAGTCAGCTTGGACTTATTATGTCATTGCTTGGAGCTAGTGCCGTAGCGTTTCATGGCAATGGAGCAACAGATTCTATTAAATTTGCTGCTTTTGCGGCGATTTTCCACCTTATAAACCATGCGACGTTTAAAGGTAGCTTATTTATGATTGCAGGTATTGTCGATCATGAAACAGGTACTCGTGATATTCGTAAACTCGGTGGTTTAATGAGTATTATGCCGCTTAGTTTCACAGTCGCAGCAATCGGAAGCTTATCAATGGCTGGTCTACCACCATTTAATGGCTTCTTAAGTAAGGAAATGTTTTTAACAGCAATGCTTGCACTTCAAAATTTCGAATTTTTCGGCTTTGATACATGGGGAGCACTCTTCCCTATTATCGCTTGGGTTGCTAGTATTTTCACATTTATCTATAGTTTCTATTTCGTCTTTAGAACATTTACTGGTAAATATACACCAGAGAAATTACCTCATAAACCACATGAGGCACCAATTGGCATGCTAATTTCGCCAATGATTTTAGCAGCATTAGTCGTAACAATATTCTTTATTCCAAACTTTGTTGGTGATACTTTTGTAAAACCAGCAGTACAAGCTATTCAACCATTCTTATATGATTCACCAAAGGATATTGATATTCATGTGTCAGCTTGGCATGGAATTACACCTGAATTACTCATGACAATTGGCATAGTGATTATTGGGGTTCTCTTGTTTGTAGCATTACCGAAATGGCAGAGCATCTATGAAAAATTCCCACGAGCTTTGACATTAAATAATGCATACGACAAAATTATGCTCGGACTAGATGTTGGGTTAAATCGTGTATCACGTCTTTATATGACAGGCTCTATGCGTCACTACCTGCTATATATGTTTAGTAGCATTGCAGCAATTGTTATAGGTTCTTTATTTGTGAAAGATGCTTTTACAGTTTCCTTCCAAGACACTGCTCCTATTCGTCCTTACGAAATCATTTTAGTTGTAGTTTTAGTCATTGGAACGTCCATTACAATTTTGGCAAAGTCACGTTTAACAGCCATTATAGGTCTTGGCGCTGTCGGCTACACAGTGGCATTATTCTTCGTTATTTTTAATGCTCCTGATTTAGCATTAACACAGCTTGTCATTGAAACGATTTCTGTAGCACTATTTTTACTAGCGTTTTATCATCTGCCTAAGCTTGGCAAACGAGAAGAACGTATGAGATTCCAATTAAATCGCGCGATTGTTTCAATTGCAGTCGGTGTTATGGTCACTCTTGTAGCGCTATCTGCACAATCACAAAAATTGATTCCAACTATTTCGAAGTATTACGAGGAAACAGTTTATTCAAAAGCCGGCGGTGGAAACATTGTCAATGTTATCTTAGTAGACTATCGTGGCTTTGATACATTATTTGAAATTACAGTGCTAGCTATTGCTGGGATGGCCATTTTAGCAATGATCAAGCTACGCATGAATAGAAAGGAGAAATCACATGAAAACAAATGATGTAATTATACAATTTACAGCAAAAATTGTATTCTTCATTATTTTCTTCTTCTCCATTCATATTTTTCTTGCTGGACATTATACTCCTGGGGGCGGCTTTGTAGGTGGACTGTTAACATCGAGTGCCATTGTGCTCTTAGTCCTTGCCTTTGATTTAAATACGGTTCGTAAGGTATTACCAATAAATTATACGTATTTAACAGCAATAGGTTTACTACTAGCCTTTGCAACAGCCGCTTTCCCTATGTTTTTGGGCGAACCGTTTTTTACACATTTCTTTGATTATTTCGATTTACCGCTTCTAGGCAAACAGTCATTACACACGGCTATGCTTTTTGATAGCGGTGTCTATTTGGTTGTTGTCGGCGTTACGATGACCATTATTCAAACAATTGGGGAGGATGAATAATGGAAATAATTATGGCGTTTGTCATCGGCTTTCTGTTTATGGCAGCGGTTTATTTAATCTTATCTAAAAGTTTATTGCGCATTATTATTGGGACAGGTCTTTTAAGTCATGGTGCCCATCTTCTCATTTTAACGATGGGTGGACTTGGCGGTGAAGCACCCCCTGTTTTAAAAGAAGGGGCGAAAACATTTGCAGACCCTTTACCACAGGCGCTAATTTTAACAGCGATTGTTATTAGCTTTGGGGTAACAGCGTTCTTCCTTGTACTTGCTTACCGTTCTTATCAGGAGCTCGAAACAGATGATATAAGCTTAATGAGAGGAAGTGATGAGGATGAATAACTTCCTTCTACTACCAATTATCATTCCGTTCTTCTTCGGCATGATTTTAATGTTTGGGCAAAAGAATTTAAAATACCAGCGTTCATTCGCATTACTTGGTATAGGACTTGCACTTATATCAGCCATTTCACTGCTTATAAAGGTGAAAAATGATGGTATTCAAAAGGTGACATTCGGGGATTGGCCTGTGCCATATGGCATTACGATGGTTTCAGATATGGTGTCTGCACTACTTGTCACAACAACGCTGCTTATCACCTTCTTTGTTGTTTGGTATGGCTTTGGTTCCATCACAAAGGAACGTGAACGCTTCTTTTATTACCCTGGAATCATGTTTATTTTAACTGGGGTTAACGGGGCATTTACGACAGGCGATATTTTTAACCTTTTCGTGTTCTTCGAAGTATTGTTAATGGCCTCGTATTTACTCATCGTTCTCGGTGGCGAAAAAGGGCAGCTTAAAGGTTCCATTAAATATATTTTAATCAATGTTATTTCATCTGCATTATTCGTTATTACAGTTGCCTTCCTTTACTCTGTAGTAGGTACATTAAACATGGCAGATATTGCAGTAAAAATTGCTGAAATCGATCAACCAGGCATTATTACTGTTATAGCTGTACTATTTTTAATGGTATTCGGGTTAAAAGCGGCTATTTTCCCGCTATACTTCTGGCTTCCAACATCTTATGCGGCAGCACCTATACCCGTGTTAACGCTATTTGGTGCACTACTAACAAAGGTCGGTATTTACGCGATTACTCGAACGTATACTTTGTTCTTTGTTCATGATTTATCGTATACACATGATTTACTAATGGCATTAGCAATTGCAACAATTATTGCAGGCTGTATTGGCGCACTTGCCTATCACGATGTTAAGCTCATCATTATATATAACATCGTCATTGCTGTAGGTGTTATTTTATTCGGTGTATCTCAAATGAATGAGGTTGCTCTAAAGGGGGCAATGTTTTATTTAATTCATGACATGCTTATTAAAGCAGCACTCTTTATGTTGATCGGTATAATCATCTACATTACCGGCACATCTGATTTACGAAAAATGGGCGGTCTTATGAAGAACTATCCTGCTCTTGGTTGGTGCTATTTAATTGCTGCATTGGGTTTAGCAGGAATTCCCCCACTTAGTGGCTTTGTCGGAAAACTCTTGATTGTCCAGGGTGGTTTTGAGGCAGGTAGTATGTGGAGTAGTATATTTATTTTAGCTTCATCACTCCTCGTTTTATTGTCTGTTATTCGTATTTTCCTTTATGCCTTCTGGGGTGAAGAAAAAGAAACAAAGGGTACTGTCGATAAAAAAGTTTATCATACACTGTTTGTACCTACTGTCCTTTTAGTGCTCATTACCGTAGCATATGGTGTTGGCTCTGAATGGATTACACCATTCATGGACGATGCCGCAAAACTTTTAAATGATCCATCTATTTATATAGATGCTGTATTGAAGGAGGATTAGAGTTATGGCATTTCAAATTATTTTAAATTTTGTACTTGCCTTCGTCTGGATGTTCCTTTCTTCTAATTTCACAGCAACAGGCTTTATTGTTGGGTTCATTCTCGGTATTATATTGATCATTATTATGCGTAGATTTTTTACCACACGTCTTTACGTCTACCGTATCTGGGCAATTATTAAGCTAACTTTACTCTTTTTAAAGGAATTAGTGTTAGCGAATATTCAAGTTCTTCGAGTGGTCTTAAAGCCAAAGTTGGATATGCAGCCTGCATTCTTTGCCTATCCGACTGTTTTAACACAAGAATGGGAAATTACTTTATTATCGAGTCTTATTACTTTAACGCCTGGTACAGTAGTAGT
>Ga0213826_1000493_pt1 | contig 20060 bp, 19 predicted proteins | sample MC6MC0899MG_FD_180668 | JGI IMG/M metagenome (GOLD analysis project Ga0213826, IMG submission 180668) | Enriched soil aggregate microbial communities from Iowa State University, Ames, United States - MC6-MC0899-MG | ecosystem: Environmental > Terrestrial > Soil > Unclassified | place: USA: Iowa...
TCGACCATGTGCCGGATATCGTCGGCCGCCCGCGCGGTGCGGGCCGCCAGGCTGCGCACTTCATCGGCCACCACCGCGAACCCACGGCCATGCTCGCCCGCCCGTGCCGCCTCAATGGCGGCATTCAGCGCCAGTAAGTTGGTCTGGTTGGTGATGTCGCTGATCAGCCCGGTGATATTGCCAATCTGCGCCATGCGGTTGTCGAGCAGCTGCACACTCGAGGCCGAGCGGGCCACCACATCGCGAATCGATTGGGTGCCCGCCTGCACAGCCAGGTACTGTTCGCGGGCGCGGCTGACCACCTCGTCCATGGCCTGCTTCATCTGTTCGGCGCTGACCGACGCCTGCTGCAGCTCACCGAGCTGCTCCTCCATGATGATCATCATCTGGTGCACCGCGTCGGCCACCTCGACAGAGCTCACGCTCGCTTCCTGGCTGCGCCCGAGCATCATCTGGTTGGTGCTGCCAACCGTGCGGCTGGCCTTGACCACCTGCCCCACCACGGCATCCAAGCGGTCGATGAAACTGTTGATCCAGCGCGCCATGTCGCCACTCTCGTCATTGGCCAGGGCGCCCGTGTCCAGGCGCTGGCGCAGGTTGCCCTCACCCTCGGCGATGGTACGCAGTACACCGCTCATGCCGTTCAACCTCGCCGCCAGGCGCCTGGGCCCGAGCACGCCGAACAGCAGCGTAGCGCCGACCATGCTGAGGGCCTGGATGGCGTCGTTCACCCCCTGTGGTAATCCGGCGTAATGCTGCACCAGGTAATTACAGCCGAACAGCCCAACCATGCTCGCCACGTAGGGTTTCATCAACCGGTAGCTCAGCGAACGGCGGAGGTAGACCTCCTCCAAGTCTGCCTCGCACATCATGCCCCAACGGTCGAGCGACCCTGGTAACTGGAAGGTCACGCCCTTGCCGACCACGGGCACATGGCGGTAGTCCGAATAACCCGGGTACGTCACGAACAGGTTGGCGCCACGCCGTATGGTTTCCCGCACGCCGGGGTGCAGTTCACGCGTCGCGGGGTCGGTGAAGCGCAGCTCCAACTCGGTATGGCGCTGCACCTGCACAGTGCTCCAGGGCGTACGCACGCCGCTCTTGAGGTTTTCACCATGGGTAAACGTCCCGTCTTCGAAGCGCGAACGGGACAAGGCGGTGCCTGGCTGCACGGTCGGGTCGAAGCGTGACTGCACCATGAACAGGTAATTGTCGCCCGACTCGGCATAGATATGCCCGGCCTCGCGCTGGATCAGGTCGCCCAGCACATCATTGGGGACCCGACCACACAGGCAACCCAAGACTTTGCCCGCGTGCCTGATCGGCTGATAGAACATCAGCGTCACCTCATCGTGAAAACGCGACGAGGATGGGCCGATCTGCAAGGTCAACGGGTCGCTGTAGGGCCCGTGAAGAAACGGCGCTTTCAAACCATGGGCCAACGCCGCGAGCTGCTCGATCTGCGTGCTGCCACGCTTTGGCCAAGTGGATACCCTGACGTTGCCCGTGCAGTCGATCACACTCAGTTCGGAAAAGTCTTCGGCCTGTGCCAGTTTGTCGAGTAGTGCCGAAGGCTGCACATGAGCGAAGTCTGCTGCTAGGTATTCCGCCAACTCTGCCAAGTGATCCCATTGTTCGCGCGCCCAGTTGTGCAGCAACTGCACCCGCGTTTGGGCAATGGCTTCGAACGTCTGCTCGATTTCTCCATAGTTCGAACGATTGAGGCGGCACGCCCACCCCATGCTGAACTTGCCGGCTTTGCCGAACCAGGGCAGCCAGCCCCGCTCGCTCGATGACAACTGCATGGAACTACTTGAAAGCGACATTAAGTTCACCATAAGCGACACAGATATCAAAATGCCAGCAACTTCCACGCCAACTGTAATCCAAGCGTATTGAGGGGTAGTCGCTAGCACTGGACGCTTACGGGTGGTGCATAAAGGCTTTTATTTCAGGCCACTTTGCACCCTGAAGGGGCGCAGGGAGAATGAGCGATCGTTGTCATGGTCGGCTGGTGTTCATTTAAGAATGCCGGGGCCGCTCCTACAGCGACCGCGTTATGTCCCTATTTACAGGGCATGCGCGGACACTGTGGGAGCGGCCATTGTTTGGCCTCGCTAGCGGCGCTGGAACCGCTGTTGAATCGACAATCAGGGCAGCTGCTCAACCACTTCTGATTGTCGCGGATGAATAGCTACTGGGGAAGCCGGCGTCACGTCCTAACGGGACACCGGCAACGCCTAGCTATTCAGTGCCACCGTGAATCACCGCTGGTGATTCGTAGTTTGTCCGTTCAGCGGGTGCTTAGCACGGGCGTCGGCCAATACGCACAACATGTCGAACATCAACGTCGCTGCGTTCAAAGTGGTCAGGCCCGATGGATCCAAATCTGGTGCCACTTCGACGACATCCCCGCCAATGAGATTGAGGCCGCGCATGCCACGAATCAGGCGAAGCGCCTCGCGCATGGAAATTCCCCCAGCTTCCGGGGTGCCAGTGCCTGGTGCGAATGCAGGATCGAGACCGTCGACGTCGAACGAAATGTAGGTTTTACCGTCGCCGACTACACGTTTAATTTCCTTTAGGACGCCTTCCACGCCCAGTTCATCGAACTCGTCGATGAAGATCACTCGCATACCCGATTCGAGGCTGAAGTTAGGGGTGCCGGAGTGCTCCGATCCACGAATGCCAATTTGAATGGTACGCAGAGGATCTAATAGGCCATCTTCAACCGCGCGACGGAATGGTGCGCCGTGGAAGAATTTGGAGCCGTATAAGCTATCCCAGGTATCGGTATGGGCATCAAAATGGACCATACCGATAGGGCCGTCCTTAGCCAACGCCTTAAAGATCGGATAAGTGATAGAGTGATCACCACCAACGGTGAGTGGCATGATGTTATGGGCACATACTTCACGATAGTAGCGCTCGATACAAGCGTGTGCATCTTCGATATTGTACATTCGGTCGATGAACACGTCGCCCATATCCCGAATCTTGCAGACTTCAAAAGGCGCGATGTCGGAGTAATGACTTTTCGTACGCATCAGGCAGGATTGCTGGCGCACCCCTCGCGGCCCCAGCCGCGCGCCTGGCCGGAAGGATGTACCACCATCAAACGGCACGCCAATCAAACCGATATCAATATCTGACAACGAGGTGGCTACCGGAGCGCGCATGAAAGAGGCAATCTCGTTGAAGCGAGGGCGCTTTTGTGGATCATATTCTTGACCATCGATTAGATTTGTTTTTAGTCTGTGATCAGACATGGTTGCTCCTCAATTTCTTCAATCACTGCTTTCTAAGTCGGAGTGTCGCTTGGCGACCTGTGGGTCAATCACGGGATTTTAGCCATCACCGTGACGAAGCGGGAGCTTGTTAAAGCCAGAGTTCAGTACCCAGTCCGTGATCATTCAAACGCAATCGCCGCACATTTAAAATCTACAATTTCGATTCGAATGTTCAAGAAATCTTAAACTATCCTTTGCAGCGTCTGATGCGCCGGCGGCCTCAGGGTACCGCGTCACAAGACGCCCCCACCATGCCTCTCAGAAAATGGCGCTTTCTCGACTTGAGAAACCTCATAGACACGACTTTCCCACCGACTCATGTTAAAATTCTGCCATTACAAGGAATAACAAATGAAAGAGTCGCTTTACAATGTGCGACTGCTGAGAATTTTCCTCAGCGTCGTCAACAATCAAGGCTTTTCAGCTGCTCAGCAAGAGCTGAATATGTCTACGTCAGCAATCAGCACATACATGAATCAGCTCGAATCGCAGTTGGGTATGCAGCTGTGCAACCGTGGCCGTGCCGGATTCAGCCTTACCAGCAAAGGCCAGCTCGTTTTCGAAGAGGCCAAGAGGCTCATAGAACAAACCGATTCGTTCGAGCGATATGTCGCAGAGCTCAAGGGAGAGCTCCGCGGCACCATTACAGTGGGCATTCTGGACTCGATGCTTTCCGATACTCAGGTGAACATTTCCGATCTACTGGGCGATTTCAGCCGCAAAAGCGACAAGATCCATGTCACATTGAAAATCTTGAGCCCATTCGAATTACAGAAAGAAGTTCTGGAGGGTAAAGTCGACCTTGCCATCGGCTCATTGCCCACAAAAATGAGCGGCTTGAGGTACTCGCCACTCTATATAGAGCAGCACTGGCTTTTCTGCAGCGATCGCCACCCGCTGTATAATCCAAAAGACGTGTCCATAGAAAAAGTTACTGAACACGCCCTGATAAAGCGCGGATACTGGTCGAATGCCGAGGGCATGCGACATGGTTTCACTCGATACTCAGCTACGATAGATAGCATGGAAGCCGAGCTAATTCTTATACTCTCTGGCAACTATATCGGATATCTACCAGATCATTTGGCGCGCCGTTGGGAGGATGAAGGCCGACTGCTGAGATTATTTCCGGAACACTTTGGCTACACGGCTGAGTTCTCGCTAATAATCAAAAACGGAAGATCACGAGAGCCCTTGATTCAAGCTTTTCGTGACGAAATCGATGTGATTTTCGGGCGTGAAGCTGCCCGTTTATCTCATCGCTCGCCGACCTGAGGGGCACCTGGGAATTTCAGGTGCACACGGATTTCAAGCGGTGCGCAAAACTGAAACTTCGTCGCTGCTACGGCCCAAGAATGCCTTAAGCCTTTCGCTTTGGGGATGGGAGAAAAACGCTTCGGGGTTGTTCCGTTCTTCAATGACACCCTTGTGAAGAAATACGACTTCCGTAGAAACCTCCCGAGCAAATTTCATTTCGTGCGTCACCATGACCATCGTCCGCCCCTCTTGAGCGAGCCCTTTGATTACGCCCAGCACTTCACCGACAAGTTCAGGGTCAAGTGCAGATGTCGGCTCATCGAGGAAAATGATCTCGGGCTCGACTGCCAACGCACGAGCAATCGCGACTCTTTGTTGCATGCCGCCCGACAGTTGGATGGGGTAACAGTGCCCAAACTTCTCAGGATCGATATGCACCTTTTCTAGATAGTTCCTGGCTCGCACCAGTGCTTCATCTCGACTCACACCGAGATTCTTCCGCGGGATGAGCGTCACGTTATCTAGAACGTTCAAGTGTGACCACAGATTGAAGCTCTGGAACACCATTGCCAGTTTCGAACGGAAACGCTGCAACTCCTTGGCGGACGTCGGATGAAGCAAACCGTCGGCTTTCCGCGCCAGGGCAACCGCATCACCATTCCAAAGCAGTCGTCCCGCCGTCGGCAGCTCCAGCAGATTAAGGCAACGCAAGAAAGTACTCTTACCCGAACCGCTCGAGCCGACTAGCGTGATCACATCTCCCGAAGAGGCACTCAGCGACACCCCGTTCAACACGTGATGCGGGCCATAATTTTTGGAAATATCAACTGCACTTAATGTCGCCATGGGGACTCTCTTTTATTTATTATCAACGACGGGGTGAAGAAAACGCAGCCATTTTATTTCAGCACGCCGAAACATCCAGACGATGACCAGCGAAACTACGGCATACAGCAATGCCGCCACAGCGAATACCTGGAATGTCATGTACGTTTGACCATTGATATCGCGCGTTACCTTCATCAGTTCCGGCACGGTGGCAGCGAACGCGATCGAGGTCGCATGCAACAGCAATATGACTTCATTCGAATAATAAGGTAACGCCCTTCGCAGGGCCGCGGGCACAATCACGAAACACTGGACTTTCCACGCGGGCAAACCGTAGGCACGCGCGGCCTCTATTTCACCGGGCGGTAACGTGCGCATCGCGCCGGCCAGTATTTCGGTGGTATACGCTGCGCTATTAAGGGCGAACGCCAGAATGGCGCAGTTAAGCCCATTCTTGAAAAACACTCTAAGCACTTCACTTGACTTGATGACGTCAAGGCCGTACAGGCCGCTATAACAAATCAACAGCTGGATATACAGTGGCGTCCCACAAAACACGTAGGTGAAGCTGCGCACTGCTGTGCGCATCCAGCGCCCACCCGCTGTGCGCGCCACCGCTAACGGCAAAGCAATTAGCGCACCGATCAACAATGAGGCGACCAGCAGCCATAAAGTCATCGCCAACCCGGTGAGTTTCACGCCGTCCGTGTACAGCAACGGTTGCCAGTACGCCTGAAACAACTCAATCATACCGCGCTCCTGACGAATGCTACGGAGTAACGCTTTTCCAGCCAGTTGAGCAACCAGCCACTCAGCGCCGTGATAAGCAGATAGACAAGCCCGCATAGGATCAAGAAAAAGAACATCCTGAATGTGGCCTTCCCAGCGCTTTGCGCGGCCTCCACCAGATCGGAAAGACCGAGGATCGATACCAGTGCGGTGGCCTTCAATAACACCAGCCAATTATTGCCAAGCCCTGGAATCGCATGGCGCATCATCTGCGCAAAGATCACCAGGGTGAACACTTTGGTAGACGACAATCCATAGGCTTTTGCCGCCTCGACCTGCCCCGGCGGAATAGCTATGATCGCGCCGCGGAAGGTTTCAGCGAAATAAGCACCGTAGATGAACCCCAGCGTAACCACGCCAGTCATGAACGGGTCCAGGTTAATGTATCCGATGCCCAGCGCATCGCCGAGGTTCGCCACAACCGTCTGCAGCCCGTAGAACACTATCAGCATCAACAGCAGGTCGGGCACACAGCGGACCAGGGTCGTATAAGCGCTGCCCAGCCAGCGCAGGAAAGCCACGTCTGACAGCTTCGCTAACGCGCCGAGCCCCCCTAGCAGACAACACAATGCCAACGAGAGCACCGCCAACGCCAACGTAACCTGTACCCCGTGTAGAATCAGCAGGCCATAACCGGACAGGTCAAATAACCCACTTACATGCTCGCTGAACCACTCCATGAGGCCTCCTAGTTCATCGACGAGGTCACGGTGGGCGCGGAGAAATACTTGTTCTGCAAGCGTTCGTATTCACCACTGGCGCGAACCGCGTGTATGGCGGCATCGAGCTCGGTTTTCAATGTCGCATTGCCTTTGTTGATGCCGATCGCCACGCTGGACTGCATAACAGGATCACGCACGACATCACTGACTTCATAGTCCTTGCCTTGCACCGTGTTCAGAAAACCCAATTCGGCTTGCGTCGAGTCCTGCAGGCTGGCGTCAAGCCGTCCGTTCATAAGATCGGCATAGACCTGGTCCTGACTTTGATAGCTCAGGACCGAAACACCCCACGCGGCGAGGGCCTTGTTCGCATAACGCTCCTGCACAGTGCCCTGCTCTACGCCAACAGACTTACCGCGCAACGCAGACTCCGACAACGTGAGCGAGTGATGCTTGTGACTGACCAGCGCGCTGTGCACTTCATACAGACCGTCAGTAAAATCAATTTGCTTGAGCCGCTCAGCGGTAGGCTGCATCGAAGACAGAATGCCGTCGTACTTCCTCGCCTTGAGCCCCGGGACTAGACCGTCGAAATCGTTGACCACCCAGGTGCAGGTTCGCTTCAGTTGCGCGCACAGGGCATTGCCGATTTCAATTTCGAACCCCTCCAGGCCACCCTCCTTGTTTTTGTAGGAGAACGGCGGATAGGTCGGATCCACACCAAAGCGCAACTCGACAGCTTGGGCGTGGGTCGCGGTGACGGCCAGGCACGCAGAGGCCAGCCAGTATTTGAGATATTTTATTTTCATTATTTGATCTCTCTGGGTGATAAAGCAGCGAGGACTACTTGAACATCAGCTTGTGTCGCCAGGCATACAAACACACCATTTCCATGGCGATCGTAGCCCCTGCAAGGGCCGTTATTTCAGCATGGTCGTAAGGCGGAGATACCTCTACGATGTCCATGCCGACGATGTTGATCCCGCGCAGCGCACGAAGAATCTCCAAGGCATGAAACGTCGAGAGGCCGCCTGAGACGGGTGTACCCGTGCCGGGCGCGAATGCCGGGTCGAGGCAGTCGATGTCGAACGATAAATAGACCGGGTTGTCACCGACACGGGCCAGAATGCGCTCAGCAATTTGCGCAGGCTGCAGTGTGTTGGCCTGGCGAGCATCGAGTACCTCGAAGCCCATGGTGTCGTCGTTGGTCGTGCGCATGCCGACTTGAATCGACCGCGCGGGATTGACCAGATGCTCCCGAGCGGCATGATAGAACATGGTTCCGTGCTCAATCCGCTTGACCTCAGGGTCTGGCCAGGTGTCGGTGTGGGCGTCGAAATGCACGAGCGACAGCGGGCCATGGACTTTGGCGTGCGCCTTGAGCAGCGGATAGCTGATGAAATGGTCGCCGCCCAGGGTGAGCATGCCGCACCGGTGCGCGAGGATCTTGTCAGCGTGCGCTTCGATGGCGCCAGGCACGCTCTGCGGCTGGCCAGAATCGAATTGACAGTCGCCATAGTCGACCGCCGCCAACAGGTCGAACGGGTCGAACTCCCAGGGCCAGTGCCGGGCCCAGGCAATCCCGGTCGACGCGGTGCGCAAGCCACGAGGGCCAAAACGGGTGCCGGGGCGATGGGTTGTGGCAGTGTCGAAGGGTACGCCTGTGATGGCCAGGTCGACGCCATTCAGATCGCGGCTGTAGCGTCGCCGCATGAAACTGGAAACCCCCGCAAACGATGACTCCGCCTGGGTTCCGTAAAGGCTCTCACGGGTAATTGCTAGGTCGTTCTGGCTCATCTCTCTCAAGGTCCTTCAAGCAATGCAGATCGGTAGCGCTCTATGGCACTTGCCCAGGATTCTGCCGCGCTTTCAAACAGCGTAAAATACGAACTATGATAAGCACACATTAACAATATGCGATGTGTAAACGATGCTTAGCCAAATTCAGGACATGGACCTGCAGCTTCTGCGGCTGTTCGTGACCATCGTCGATTCCGGGGGCTTCGCGGCCGCCCAAGGCAAGCTGGGCGTCGCCCAATCGACAATCAGCACCCAGATGGCAAAGCTTGAGGTCCGCCTGGGCTTTCGGCTCTGTGAACGGGGCAAAAGCGGCTTCAAGCTGACCGCCAAAGGCACCAAGGTCTACCAGTCCGCTGGCAAGTTGCTGGATGCGGTGGGGGCCTTCACGCGGGAGACACAAGCAGTCTCCGACACGCTCATCGGCGAGTTGCGGATCGGCCTTTCCGAGCTGCTCGCGCCGCAGATCCTGGAGCTGATCGGCAACAGCGTCGGGCACTACCGGGCACGCGCGCATGACGTCACCCTCAACATCATCACCGGCACGCCGGATGAGCTCGAAACCATGCTCCTGAGCGGCAAGCTCGACATCGCGATCGGCTACTTCTCCATCAATCACGCCGCGCTCACTTACCAGCGCTTGTTCACCGAGGTGCAGAAACTCTATTGCGGCAAGCACCACCCGTTGTTTTCCGCCGCCTCGGTGACCGCTGAAGCGTTGAACCGCGCCGATAAAGTGAGCCATGCCTACCGAATGAAATCGGTCGGCGCGCGCTTTGTGGCCGAGCGGCAAAACGCAATATCCGAGCGGGTTGAGGCCGACCTGATATTCATTCTCTCCGGCGCCCACATCAGCTTCTTACCCGAGCACGTTGCCAAGCCGTGGCTCGACGCAGGAAAGGTCAAGGAACTACTGCCCGCCGACTTTGGTTACACCGTGGACTTTCAGCTGACTACCCCTAATCGCCAGGACCTCAGCGAAGCGCTGATCGTGTTCAGGGATCAGATCATCGAGACGTTCCGAGTCGCCGGTCATTGACCGGGCGACCGTCACCTCACCCTCAGGGTCAGTTTACGGATCCTTCAACAATCATTTTCCAAACCCGTATTTAACCCAGTGACCGTGCTGTCCACAATTCTCGAAAAATAACTATAAGAACATTCGAGGGAACCTTGTGGACCGTTCACGCCACCCCTTCAGCACCGCGTCACCTGGCTGCACGGCCACCACAGCGTTTATGCAGTTCAATTGCACTACAGACGCCCTTTTAGCCCCCGTCAGCATTATTAGCCTGACCGGCGCACACCCTCGCCTCGCACAACCTGCCCCTCTTGTCGCTCTGCCATCGATGGCGCCACCAACGGCCGCTGGCAGGTAATTTCAGTCAATACAATTACAATACTCGGAGAACAGGATGAGTCTGGACATCGTGGTAGTACTGCTTTATGCAGCCAGCATGTTAGCACTCGGTTGGTACGGCATGCACAGAGCCCGGACCAGCGAGGAATACCTGATCGCGGGTCGCAACTTAGGGCCGTGGTGCTACATGGGCACCATGGCCTCTACCGTGTTAGGCGGCGCCTGCACCGTCGGGACCATGCGCCTGGGCTATGTCTATGGTATTTCCGGCGTCTGGTTATGCGCCACCTTGGGCCTGGGCATCATTGCGCTGAACCTGTTTTTAGCCAAACCCCTGCTCAAACTTAAAATCTTCACGGTGACCCAAGTTCTCGAGCGGCGCTATAACGCCGTGGCCCGCCAGGCCAGCGCCGCGATCATGCTGGCCTATTCGCTGATGATCGGCGTGATTTCCACGCTGGCCATGGGCACCGTGTTGCAAGTGCTGTTCGAGTGGCCGTTCCTGCTGTCGATTCTCTGCGGCGGTGGGGTCGTGGTCGCCTACTCCTCGATCGGCGGCATGTGGTCGCTGACCCTGACGGACATTGTGCAGTTCGTGATCAAGACCGTCGGTTTGATGTTCATCCTGCTGCCGATCTGCCTGTACCGCGTCGGCGCCTGGGATGCACTGATGGCGCAACTTCCGGCCAGCGCGTTCAGCTTCACTGCGATGGGTTATGACACCATCATCAGCTACTTCCTGATTTACTTCTTTGGCATTCTGATTGGTCAGGACATCTGGCAGCGCGTATTCACAGCCAGAAGTGAGCACGTCGCCAAATACGCAGGCTCGGCAGCCGGTGTCTATTGCGTCATCTACGGGCTGGTCTGCGCGGTGATCGGCATGTGCGCGCGGGTGATAATTCCTGATCTCACCGACCCCAACAATACCTTTGCAGCGATCACCCAAACTGCCCTCCCGCCCGGCATCCGAGGCTTGGTGATTGCCGCCGCCCTGGCCGCGATGATGTCGACCGCCAGCGCGGGCCTGCTCGCCGCATCGACGGTACTGACCCAGGACTTGCTCCCGACATTGCGCAACGGTAAAGCCTCCAGCTTGAGCATGAACCGCTGGTGCACGGCCTTGACAGGCCTGGCGGTTCTCGCCATCGCCTGTGTGGTCACCGATGTACTGGGCGCCCTGACCTTGACCTACAACCTGCTGGTTGCCGGGATGTTGATCCCCTTGGTCGGCGCCATTTACTGGAAGCGGGCGACCACCGCTGGGGCAATTGCCAGCATGAGCCTGGGCTTTGCGACCGCCTTGGTATTCATGATCAAAGACGGCTTGGCGGCGGCCAGCCCTATCTACTATGGCCTGAGCGTAGGCCTGGTCAGCTTCGTGGTGGTCAGCCTTGCGGCTCGCCAGCCTGTAGTTGCAACCCAAACCCGCTGAAACCTACCCCTTGCAGCGCCAACCTGAAACGGGAGAAATAACATGAAAAAAACAATAATCATCCCAGCCATCCTGTTTGAACTTCTCATGCGCAACGCAAGCGCCAGCGAACTGACGGTCATTTCTTTTGGTGGCGTAGCTAAGGAAGTGCAAACGACGGCGTTCTACAAGCCGTTCGAAGTGACCTCCGGCAACAAGGTGATTGCGGGCGAGTACAACGGCGAATTGGGCAGGATCAAAGTCATGGTGGACACCGCCAGTGTCAACTGGGATGTCGTGCAAGTTGGCGGGGCAGAGTTGATCACCGGCTGCGAAGAGGGGCTGTTCGAAAAACTCAGTCATTCGCAGAATGCCCCACAATCGAGCTTCCTGCCCGGTACGTTGTCGGAATGCGGGGCAGGACTGTTGGTGTGGTCGACGGTACTGGCCTATAACGCCGACAAGTTGAGCGCGGCGCCCACCGGCTGGGCAGACCTTTGGAACCTCGAGAAATTCCCAGGCAAGCGTAGCTTGCACAAAAGCGCCAAGTACACCCTGGAGATCGCATTGATCGCAGACGGGGTCGAGGCAAAAGACATCTACCCGCTGCTCGAGACCAAAGAAGGCGTGGATCGCGCGTTCCGCAAACTCGACCAGATCAAGCCGTTCATCCAATGGTGGGAAGCCGGCGCACAGCCGATGCAGTACCTGGCGAGTGGCGACGTGGCAATGACCAGTGCATTCAACGGCCGGGTGTTTTCCGCACAAAATGCGGGTGCCAATGTGAAGACGGTCTGGTCGGGCAGCATTTACGACATGGATGCCTGGGCCATCCCCAAAGGCAGCAAGAACAAGTCGACGGCCGAGCAATTCATTGCATTCTCGCTACGCCCAGAACAACAGAAACAGCTCTCCGAGCAACTGGGCTACGGCTCGACCAACGTGCACACACCAGAACTGCTGAACCCAGCGATTGCCCACCGATTGAACACGTCGCCTGAGAACCTGGCGCAATCTGTCGCCCTGGACAACGACTTCTGGGTCAGCCACGGCGAAGACCTCGAGCAGCGGTTTATCGCCTGGGCGGCAAAATGAGCACTGAATATATGCACCTTCATTACTACAACCTTATTGGACTCAAGGAGTCGTCATGACCACCTGTGGTGAATTTCTCGTCAAACAACTTGAAGCGTGGGGCGTCGACACCGTCTTTGGCATCCCAGGCGTGCACACCGTCGAGCTTTATCGCGGACTGCCCTCGACGCAAATACGCCACATCACGCCACGCCACGAGCAGGGCGCAGGCTTCATGGCAGACGGCTACGCCCGCGTGCTGGGCAAGCCTGGCGTCTGTTTCATCATCACCGGCCCCGGCATGACCAACATTCTCACGGCGATGGGCCAAGCCTACGCGGACTCGATTCCGATGTTGGTCATTTCCAGTGTGAACGAACGTGCCCGCCTCGCTCACGGCAATGGCTACCTGCATGAGCTGCCCGATCAGAGAGGCATGAGTGCAGGCGTCACGGCGTTCAGCCACACCCTGCTCAGTGTCGAGGAATTGCCGGCTGTTTTGGCGCGAGCGTTCGCCGTGTTCGACAGTGAGCGCCCGCGCCCGGTGCATATCGAACTGCCGCTGGACATCATCACCGCCTGCGCCGAGCACCTGACGGTGCGCCCACGGGTCGTGATAGAGCGCCCCACGGCCAGTGCCGCGGTGCTCGAACATGCGGCAACACTGCTCAGTAGCGCCGCGCGCCCGGTACTGCTGATCGGCGGAGGTTGCGTTGGTGCGCACGATCAGGTGCAAGCACTGGCGCAAAGGCTGGACGCGCCAACGGCACTGACCATCAACGCCAAAGGGTTGCTCGCCGCGAACCATCCGCTGCTGCTGGGCAGCAACCACTCGTTCGATCCGGTACGGCGTCTGGTCAAGGACGCCGACGTGGTGCTGGCGATCGGCACCGAGCTGGGCGAAACCGATCACGACATCGTGTTCGACCAGAACTTTTGCATTGACGGCCAGTTGATCCGCATTGATATCGATGCCGAGCAACTGATGCGTAACCATACCCCAACCCTGGCCATTCGTTCCGATGCAGCCGCGGCCATCGAGGGGATGCTCGGGGCGCTTGAGCATCGGCAACTGAACACCGAGCGAGCCGGCGCATCGCGCACCGCTGAGGTACGCCGCGAGCTGGACGCTGAACAACAATCCTGGAGCAATTACCGCCAGCTGTTCGACACTGTGCTCGAGGTGTTGCCGTCGGCACGCTTTGTCGGTGATTCCACACAGACGGTGTATACCGGCAACCACCTGGTAAACACCAAAGGCAGCCGGCGTTGGTTCAACTCCACCACCGGGTTCGGCACGCTGGGCTACGGCTTGCCCGCAGCGATGGGTGCCCGGCTTGCCGACCCGACCTCGCCGGTAATCTGCTTGATCGGCGACGGTGGGCTGCAATTCACCCTTCCTGAGCTCGCCAGCGCCGTAGAGGCACGGATTGGGATCGTGGTGCTGCTGTGGAACAACTACGGCTATGGGGAAATCAAGCATTACATGGAGCGCCGAGACATACAGCCCATCGGCGTGGACATCTACACCCCTGACTTCATCACCATTGCGCGTGGCTTTGGCTGCGTTGCTGAACGTGCCGTCGACTTTCAGCACCTCGCGCGGTTGCTCAGCGATGCGCCGAGTGATCGGCCGATGGTCATCGAGATCCTTCAGGCAACACCGTTCCATCCATGACGCTGACAAGGTGTTTCCCGACGGGCAACACCAACCCCGTGGTAGCGGACAAGCCCCAATGCCAGTCAGTTGATGCGATACACCCGCGAAGAGGCCCGCATGGCCACTGCAAGCCCAATTGTTCTCCGCACGACCATCGGCGAAGAACAAAAAAGGGGACAGCAATCCACGGGCTTCAGATTGCTGTCCCCAAATGGGCAGATGAGGGTTCGCTCGCTTCGGTGAGATTCCATCCTGACCAAGGGATGCCGTCTGAATCCCACCCGCCCTAAGCAAGCGCTTTGCTACCTGCTGCGAACCCCCACCATCGGACTGGCCGCAGCATATCGCTCAGGTTGAACGCGGGAGCACTGCAAATATCCACAGCCCCTGCCCCCGGCTCACACGTTAGTTGATGCTCAAGCCCAGGCTTAACCGGCCAACTCTTCAAAACAGTCGTTGATGATCGCCAGGCCGCGCTGCAACTGCTCGTCCGAAGCCGTCAGCGGCACGAGAATTCGCAGCACATTGGCGTTGGTGCCACACGACAGCAGAATCAGGTTCTTGTCGAGTGCCTTGGCGACCACTTGAGCGGCCAGTGCGCTGGCAGGCTTGTGGATATCGCCGCCTTCGAACAGTTCGACGGCAACCATCGCACCCAGCTGGCGAATATGCCCCAGGGTGGCGTGACGTGACTGGATATCCTTCAACCCAGCGACCAGCAACTCGCCCACCGCTTTGGCACGGTCGAGCAACTTCTCTTCCTCGAACACATCGAGAACAGCGAGTGCGGCGACACACGACAGCGGGTTACCTGCGTAGGTCCCACCCAAGCCACCTGGCGCGACGCTGTCCATCAGTTCGGCATGCCCGGTCACGCCGGCCAGCGGGAACCTGCCAGCGATGGATTTGGCGAACGTGGTCAAGTCTGCGTGAACGCCCATCTGCTCCATCGCAAAGAAGGTACCGGTACGGCCAGCGCCGGTCTGGACCTCGTCGGCGATCAACTTGATGCCGTGCTCGTCGCACAGCTTGCGCAGGCGCAGCATGAAGTCCTTGGGCGCTACATGGAATCCGCCCTCACCCTGCACCGGCTCGAGGATGATGGCCGCGATATCCTGGGGCGCGGCATCGTTCTTGAAAATGCGCTCGACGCTGGCGATGGCGTCGTCGCTGCTCACGCCCTGCAGCTCGTTGGGGTACTGCGCCCTGTAGACGTTCCCAGGCATCAGGCCGAGCCCGGCAGAATAAGGAACCACTTTGCCGGTCAACGACAGGGTCATCATGGTCCGGCCGTGATAACCGCCGGTAAACGCGATGACCCCGGTCCGCCCCGTCGCCGCTCGGGCGATATTCAGCGCGTTTTCAACCGCCTCTGCACCCGTGGTGACTAGCAGCGTCTTCTTGGCGAAGTCACCAGGCACCAGTTTGTTGAGCCGCTCACAGAGCTCTACATAGGGTGCCTTGTGTCGCGATGGGCCGCAAAGCGACCCCACTAAGGGCGATGAATAACTTAAGTGAACAGCATTACGCACTAGGCGGGCTCTAACGACTATTGAGGTGTACGTTAGGAAGGTTGGAATCTCATGTTGCAGGCATGGCACAGCCAGGTACGACGCCACTCTTCGTACTGATCATATTGCACAACGTTGTGCCGCCAGTGCCGCACAAATCCGATCACACCGATAGTGATGAACGTGACACCAATGAAGAACCTGGTCCAGTCCACTTCCCAGGACAATTTAAGCCCATCGTAGAGGATGATGCCCCCCACCACTGTAAGCACTATCGGGCCACGCAGACGTTTAGCGCCTGGAGGTGCGACGCTAGCGCTCAGATTAGTCTGCTGGCGCCCGGTTGTTTCAACCGTTACACGCGGCCCGAACCCTGAGTGCGCCTCATGAGTGGCTTGGAAATGAGAGGTTCCGGCGGCATGAATGACAGAAAGAAGCTGTACGTTTTGACCCTGACAGTGTGGGCAGGTGATGGCATTTTGACTTACCACAAATTCAGTCCTTTGAGATGGTAGAGGCGCGAACTTTAAACTAATTCTGAATATCCGTGCACTCACATGGAGTTACGTTTCCCTGTGCGGTGAGCGCGATACATGTAGTTACGCCTAACCGCTGAAAAATCAGATTTAGCCCCTTTCTTGTAGGGCATTTCCCAAAGATACTCGCGACGCCTGTTTTTCGTTGCGCACGCAAAACGTGAGTCATAGTCTCGGCCTGTCGCTGCCAATCGGCGATACGGTTTTGACAGACCGTGGGTCACTGAGTGCATGTGCAATGCCAGTTATGGCAGCTGTGCGTGGGGCACCTTTGTGTGCGCCGGGACTCTCAGTACCCTCGGTCTGTCAACCCACACACAGTTGCCACCCTTCCGTTTGACTGCATCGCCCCTACACACAACTGCTCTTCTAGATCTTTGACGCTAACGTGTACTTGCCGCTTGATCCATTTCTCGCCCAGCGTTGAGAAAAAGCGCTCGACCAAATCTACACTAAGGCGCAGAAGTTGGCAGGGTTCACCACTCGTCCAAGGCGTGCAGTCGCTGAATTTGATGCTTATACTCACATATCAGTTGATAGGTAGTGCTAGCGGTCCCTGTTGTTTGCGCGGCAACTACACCACAATCCTCCCTGACATACTGCTCCCACGCATCTTGCGCCTTCGGCAACATGGCCGGGACATCTTTCGGGAGCCAGTCCTTGTTTGCGTAATCCTGAGCAGTAGCAAACTTCTCCCGGTATTTCTGTGTCACCGCATCTTTAGCCGTTTGCAGCATCAAATACGCGCAACGTCCCGAGCCCCATTTTTTGACCGTTTCCGAACCGTTCAAACAGCTCTGCCAATCGGACTCCAGCTTCGCCGCGAACTGGCGCACCGCCGCATCCAGTGCTTCCTCTCGGCCGACATCAGCATGGGCCGCATCCATTACCAGCAACGACCCCACACAGATCGCAGTAATCAAACTCCTCACTGGCCTCACTCCTTGAGGTGAAAATTCGCCGGCTGCATCGTGCCTGAGAAGCACGTTGTATCCCAACTAATATTAGTACCAACCGTCGAGTGCACGCAGTCGCTGGAGCGCGTGTTTGTACTCACACAAAAGTGCATTGGTAGACCGAGCGGTTCCAGCTACGCTCTCTTCGTAAATCCCATCACAATCAGATTTGACATATTCCTTCCACCGTACCTGAGAAGCCTTAAGCATGACAGGGACTTTCTCATAAGATGAAAATATGTCAGGACTCTCAGTCATTTGCTGAGCCTTAACCAGTTTTTCCTGGTACTTAACCTCCACTTTCTCGTTACTTGTGCGCACCATCGCGGAGAGACACATGTCGCTATCATTCGTAGTGTGCACGTCTGGTCTACTTAGGCACTGCTGCCACACCGCCTCCACCTTTGCTGCGAACTGACGGACCGCATCATCCAGCTCTTCCTCGCGGCCAACATCAGCATGGGCAGCACCCATCACGATCAACAACCCTATGCAGATTCCTTGAAACAACCCTTTCACGCGCCTCACTCCTTGAGATGTCTATTAGGGACTGCATATTGCTGCAAAAAGAGATTGCGCACTACCAAGCGGCGTCCATTTACTTGTAGCGCAGCTACGGCGGTGCTCGATTCAGGGCCTCGGCAGCCTGGTTAGCAGTAGTCGCGGCCTTCCGGGACAGCTCATCTACGCGCTTGTCACGCTCGGCCATAGCGGCCTCATGGGCTTTGCAGATCTGGGCCATCGGGCCGCCCTATTGCGCCCCGCTAATCCGAACCGGCGTAGATCCTCAAGAGTAATAAAACTGCCCTTGTCGTTGTAGAACTCTTTGAGCTTGCCTTGGCGCAGAAGCTTGCCGCGCTCCGGCCCGAGGATCTCGTCCTGACGCACTGCCGATTGCTTCCCGTTCCATTCGGCATAGGTGGTCGACTCCGGCACCTGGCCGTCCCTACTCGCCCGCGTTGCGCCAGCGCTGACTCCGGCGCGGCCGGCCAGCGCCTCAACGCTTATCGTGCAGCTCTGGTGGCCAAGCGCTGAAGAACCCTATGATTCCCGGCATCATTACGTAGATCCAGTGCTTGCCAGGGTATACGCAGATACCGACAGCCCAGATAGCGTGACTCAACTCTAGCCCAATCAGAATCGCGCCACCCCGGCGAGGGCGGCGCCCTCAGTCGAAATTGCCTTGCCGCAGATCACGACCAAAAAATGGGGGGGTTCAAGGGCTCAGGGTGAGGAATAGAAGTTTCCCGCTCCGATTACCCGTGCGGACCACCTGCAAGGTCACCAATTTGCCGTTGCTCAAGGCCTGAATGCCCTCGTTCTCGACAGTGTCAGCCTGAATCCCCATCGCTGATAGCTGTGAAACCAGGGCCTCAGGGGCAATGTATTCCGACTTGACGATCTTGCCGTGCCGGTCAAACAGGTTCACGCCGAAATAGTGGTACGGGGTTGCCTTCATGCGCGACGACCAATAGCCGCCCATGGTCATTGCATAGCCGTTATCTGTTACCGCGAAACCCTGGTGCTTGGGTAGATTGAGCTGCTCGGAGTTTCGGTAGCCGGAGTACTGCGGCGCAAAATTCACGTCCCGAACGTGTTTGAAGCTGCTGTCGAGCACCGAGTACTGGCCGCGGCTCTGCCCAAGCGCGTCTTCCGGCGTCTTGAACTTTTCGACATACCACTCGCCACCTTTGTGATAGAAACTTTGGGCAACGTTGCTTGCAACCGCCTCAAGCTTTTGCGTGGTGCCGAAACCGGATTGATCATCTACAAGACGATAGCGCGTGAGGGCGCTATCGGATCGCAGGAAGACTACATCGCCCCCCTCTTCCTGGGTCACCACAAGGCCCTCGGACACCGAGGCCTGAGGCTCAGGAATGATGTAGGTCGAGAGCAATTCACCAGAGCTCCACCGGTACTTCTCAATCACGGCGCGAGCAGGCCGGCCATTGGAGTACCGCAGAACGTACAGCAGGTCACGTTGCTCATCGATTTCAAAGCCTTGTGGGTACGTGAATCGAACACCAAGACGCTGAACCGTCTCCTGATAGCTTTGGGACTTGAAGTCCAGCGCTTTCAAGATTGAAAAGTTGGGCTCCGCATGGGTCGCCACCGACGCCTCGAACGCGCTCATGATTTGAGAATGGGCAGCGATGGCCGCAGCCGAGCCCGCCTGAGCATGGCTAAACGAGCTGACGAAGATTGTGCTGACGCCGATGAGTAACAATCTCGAAAGAGTCGCCATGTTCTGTTTCTCCTTCATGAGTATCGAAAAGCGCCGCATCCCACGCTGGAAACCTCAGCGATCCGTAACACGCCACTGTGCCACAACCCCTTGTTGCTCCCGTAGCAGCCTCTGGATTGCCTTCCGTTGGGCAGCCAGCGCGTTTGGCAGTTCAGACAACCTTTCCTATCGACGATAACGCCACCCCAGCGAGGGCGGCGCATGCATGGAGAAAGCTATGATTGAAGCCACCGAGAAGCAGCTCGGCCTGCTCTGGCTCACCCTTGGCTTGTGCGCTGAATGCTCAGACCGACACAGCATCAGCCGCAGCCACTTCCTCACAAGCCCGGGCTACGAGGACTCGAACAACCTTGACGTGCTGGTGGCGACCGGCCTGAACAAGCGGGCGGAGAAAGATGGCCAGAAGATCGCGGGGCATACGACTGACGGTATGACCAGGAACTACCAGAAGCTGGATAGTGGCGAATTCGCCGGATAGTTTTGCGCCCATTTTGCGCAGAGCCGCCCATAAAAAAATCCAGTCACCGCGAAGTGACTGGATTTTTTAGGGATTTTTGGTCGGGACGGAGTGATTCGAACACTCGACCCCTTGCACCCCATGCAAGTGCGCTACCGGGCTGCGCTACGCCCCGACTCTATTCTCGATACCGCTGAGAACGTTGAAGAATCTACCCTAACCTT
>Ga0213826_1000494_pt1 | contig 20053 bp, 15 predicted proteins | sample MC6MC0899MG_FD_180668 | JGI IMG/M metagenome (GOLD analysis project Ga0213826, IMG submission 180668) | Enriched soil aggregate microbial communities from Iowa State University, Ames, United States - MC6-MC0899-MG | ecosystem: Environmental > Terrestrial > Soil > Unclassified | place: USA: Iowa...
CGAGTGAATGAGAGCTCTTTGCTGACAGTTTATCGGCAAATGGGCCGGGGCCTCGTTCGACGTGCCAGGACCCTTGTTACATGGGGCCGACAGGGCGGCGTGGATGCACCTTTTTGCCAGTCCGTCAAGTCACGTGACGAACGCTTGAGTGGGCCTGGATCCTTGATATTTCAAGGAAGAGCGGCTGGAGGGCCGAGAAGTTGCCGCGCTCACACGTGGTAAACTGGAAGCCGGGAAAGGGGATAATCCACATGGTGTTTGAAGTCGGCGAGACGGTTGTTTACCCTCACCACGGCGCAGCGAAGATCGAAGAGATCAAGATGCGCACCATCAAGGGCGTTGAGAAGATGTACCTCAAGCTCCGCGTAGCCCAGGGGGACCTCACCATCGAGGTTCCAGCAGAGAACGTCGACCTGGTGGGCGTTCGGGATGTCGTGGGCAAGGAAGGCCTGGAGCACGTGTTCGACGTTCTCCGTGCCGAGTTCACCGAAGAACCCACGAACTGGTCCCGCCGTTACAAGGCGAACCTGGAGAAGCTGGCTTCCGGTGACGTGATCAAGGTCGCCGAGGTCGTTCGCGATCTCTGGCGCCGTGACCAGGACCGCGGCCTGTCCGCGGGGGAGAAGCGGATGCTGTCCAAGGCGCGTCAGATCCTGATCTCCGAGCTCGCCCTGGCCGAGAAGACGGATGAGGAGCATGCTGCGAACGTTCTGGACGAGGTTCTCGCCTCGGACGTGAAGGCTTCCTAGTACTCCCCGCCTGAGTTTTTTCTGACCTGAGTTTTTTGTGAAAGGCCCGTCCGGTGCATCTGCGCCGGACGGGCCTTTCGCTGTCCGGGGCATCTGGCTGCCTCCGGAGCGGATCCGGCCCGAAGCCGGTTTCAGGCGGCCGGCCGCGGTTCCGAGGTGAGGATGATCCCCGGTGCAGGCGCCACCCGTGCACTCCGTTCCGCCTCGATCACCACCTCGAGACGCAACGTCCCGCTGGGCTCCTTGGTCGGGAACCACGCACGGCCGGGAGTCACGAGGATGAGCATCCCGTCGACGGTGCCCAGGGGCTGGAACGACGCCGATCCGGAGCCGTATCCGGGGAGCCCGAAGGCCGAGCGGATCTCGGAGGCGGCTGCTGTCACCTCCGCGACCGGTACGCCGGCCTCGCTGATGTTCTGGATGTCTGCGGCGGTGAACGGGTGGTCCCGGTCGTCGGGGATGTCGCGCCGGATGATGAGTTCGAGGATGTTCCCGTCGGGATCGGCGAAATAGAGTGACCTGGCGTTCCAGGCCGACGGCATGTCGAACTCATCCAGGCCGTCGGCGTCCCGGAGCAGCGTGACCCGCGAGGCGAGCCACTGCTTGGCGCTCGTGAGCTGTCGGCGGGGGATCGTCCAGGCCAGGTGCTGACGGCCCGGTCCTGGAGGACCTTCCCGGAGGACCAGCGCAGAGCTGCCGATCCGGACGACCAGCTCGCCCTCCCGGTGATGGACGGGGAGCCCGAGGAGCTCGCCGTAGAAGGCCTCCGCGCGTCGGAGGTCGGACGTGTTGAAGGCGACTGAGATGATCCGCATGACGCCAGCCAACTGCCTCAACCTTAGTTGAGGTCAAATCCTGCCGGCTGCTGACCGGCGTCGCCCCGGCTACGCTGGCACTATGACTTCTGATTCACGGCTCGGGGTGGTGGTCCTGGCTGCCGGCTCCGGGCAACGGCTGGGCTTCGGCATCCCCAAGGCACAGGTCCTGCTGGGCGACGAACCGATCCTGCGGCACGCCCTCTCAGGCGTGGTCGCGGCCGGCGTCGCGGACGCGATCGTCGTCGCGCTGCCGTCCGCGGACGCGGGCGACGATGCAGCGCTGCGTGAGGTCGTGGAGACCTTCCGCGCGGAACACCCCGGCGCCCCCTGGAGCCTCACCGTGGTCGAAGGCGGGGCCACCCGCTCGGACTCCGTCGCACGAGCGCTCACCGCGCTGGACGACGTCGAACACGTCCTGGTGCACGACGCGGCCCGCCCGCTCGTCCCCGTCCAGGTGTTTCAGCGTGTGGCCGACGCCCTGAGGGCGGGCGCACGCGCCGTCATCCCCGCCATCCCCGTGGTGGACACGATCAAGCAGGTGCACGCCGGTCACGGGGCGGACGCCGAGATCGCGCCCGAACTCGTCACCGGCAACATCGCGCGCGAAACCCTCCGTGCCGTCCAGACACCCCAGGGCTTCAGCCTGGCCGCCCTGCGCGCCGCGCACGAGGACGCACAGTACCTGGACGACCGGCAGGCCGCCGCCATCACGGACGACGCCATGCTCCTGGAGTCCCACGGGATCCCGGTCCACGTGGTGGCCGGATCCAGCTACTCGCTGAAGATCACCACCGCGGTGGACCTGATCCTGGCCGAAGGGCTGCTCGAAGGTCCGCTCGCCGGACGCTGGGTGGGGGAGGCATGATCATCCCGCGCACCGGCGTCGGAGTCGACGCGCACGCCTACGCCTCCGAGGACGCGCCGCGTCCGCTCTGGCTTGCAGGCCTCCTCTGGCCCGGTGAACGGGGCCTGGCCGGGCACTCCGACGCGGATGTGGTGGCACATGCCGCGGCCGACGCACTCTTCTCCGCGGCGGGACTCGGCGATCTCGGGACGCACTTCGGGACCGATCGGCCGGAGTTCGCCGGAGCGCCGGGCGTCACCCTGCTGTCCGAGGCCGCGCGGATCGTGCGGGAAGCGGGATTCGGGATCGGCAACGTCGCCGTGCAGCTCCTGGGGAACCGGCCGAAGTTCTCACCGAGGCGGCTCGAAGCGGAGCGCGTCCTCACCGAAGCCGCCGGTGCGCCCGTCAGCGTCTCGGCCACCACCACGGACGGGCTCGGCTTCCTGGGCCGCGGCGAAGGACTGACCGCCGTGGCCACGGCACTCGTCTACCCGCTTCCGGCGACCGGGGCTTGAAGCTGACACGGTGTCAGCAGCTGGACTGGTCCCGTCATGTTGAGTATCGGAGAGTTCGCGTACCTGGGTGGTGTGTCCGTGCGGATGCTGCGCCACTACGATGCGCTCGGCCTGGTGGTCCCCGCGGCCACCGACGAGTGGACCCGTCGCAGGCACTATGAGATGTCCCAGCTGCCGCGCCTGCGTCAGCTGCTGGCCCTGAAGGACCTGGGGTTCAGCCTGGAGGAGATCGGCCCGCTGCTGAACCGCACCCTGAGCCTGGAGGAGATGCTGTGCATGCTCCGGGACAGGGAGCGGGAGGTGCAGGCCGGGATCCTGGCGGGACAGGACCGCCTGGTGAGGATCCGCGAACGGCTCCGCCTTCTGGAATTGGAGCAGGAAATGCCTGAATACACCATCACCTCCTTGCCGGCGCTGGAGTTCGTCCAGCTGCAGCGGACCGTCGCAGGTTCCGAAGAGGTGCCACTGCACATCGGCGGGATGTACGACCGCCTGGAAGCCGCCTGCGACCGTGCGGGGACGCCTCCCGTCGGACCGTCGATCGCGACCTATCTCGCGGGCGACGAGGGCCTGCTGGTCACCGCGGCGCTCACGGTCGGCGATCCGGCGGCCGTTCTCGCGGCGGATCCGACCGTGAGCGAAGGCCGTGAACCGGAAGTGTCCCGGGCCGCGACCCTCCTGCACGAGGGCCGCATCCAGGACATCGGCGTCAGCTGGCAGGCGCTGGGCAATCAGCTGGCCGCGGCGGGCCTCGAACTGCACGGCCCGTGCCGTGAGATCTACCACCGGCTCGGTGACGACGACGGCGGCTGGCTCGTGGAGCTGCAGCAGCCACTGGCCTGAGCCTCGGCGTGCCCTGGGGGCCGTCCTCTGCGGAAATAGCCGGGGACGGACCCCAGGGCATAGGCTTTGGCAGGTGACACTGCGTTTCTATGACACGGCCTCAGCCCAGGTCCGCGAATTCCAGCCGCTCGAGCCCGGCAAGGCGAGCCTGTACTACTGCGGCGCCACCGTTCAGGGCCTGCCCCACGTGGGCCACGTCCGGTCGGCGATCGCCTTCGACCAGCTCACCCGCTGGCTCCGCTACCGGGGCTTCGAGGTGACCGTGGTCCGCAACGTCACGGACATCGACGACAAGATCCTCGCGAAGTCCGCGGAGTCCTTCCAGGAGGGCTTCGTGCCTGACGGGGACCGTCCGGCCAAGGAATCGTGGTGGGCGCTCGCGTACCGCTACGAGCAGGCCTTCCGCGTGGCCTACGAGACCCTGGGCGTCGCCGCTCCCACCTATGAGCCCCGCGCCACGGGACACATCCCCGAGATGCATGCGCTCATCACCCGTCTGATCGAGCGGGGCCACGCCTACGCGGCGCCGGACGGCTCGGGGGACGTGTACTTCGACGTGCGCTCCTGGCCGGAGTACGGCGCCCTGACCCGCCAGCGGATCGACGACATGCAGGCCGCCGCCGACGCCGACCCGCGGGGCAAGCGCGACCCCCGCGACTTCGCGCTGTGGAAGGGCCACAAGGCAGGCGACCCCGAGACGGCGGCCTGGGATTCCCCCTGGGGACGCGGACGCCCGGGGTGGCACCTGGAATGCTCGGCCATGGTCACCAAGTACCTCGGCCCGCGGTTCGACATCCACGGCGGCGGTCTGGACCTGCGCTTCCCGCACCACGAGAACGAACTCGCCCAGTCCACGGCGGCGGGCGACGGCTTCGCCAACTTCTGGATGCACAACGGCATGGTCACGTACCAGGGCGAGAAGATGTCCAAGTCCATCGGCAACACCGTCAGCCCGGAGGAGATGCTCTCCCAGGCCGGCCCTCGCGTGGTGCGCTATTACCTGGGTCAGGCGCAGTACCGTTCGGTGCTCGACTACAACCCCGGGTCGCTCGCCGAGGCGGCTTCGGCCGTCGAGCGCATCGACGGCTTCATCAGCCGGGCGCTCCGGTCCCTGACCCCAGGTGACGGCTACTTCGGTTTCTTCAGCCACGGCGGGGTGCCGGACGACTTCGCGAAGGCCATGGATGACGACCTGAACGTCCCGCAGGCGCTCGCGGTCCTCCACGAGACCGTCCGGGCCGGCAACGCCGCCCTGGCGGCGGGGGACGCGGAGACGGTGCGGACCTCTCTGGACTCGGTTCTGGCGATGACCCGGGTGCTCGGGCTCGACGACGTCGCGTCGTCGGCCGCTGCCGAAAGTCCCGTGGTCCAGGCCCTGGACACCTTGATCCAGTCCCAGCTGGAGGCCCGTGCGAAGGCCCGCGAGTCGAAGGACTGGGCCACGTCAGACGCCATCCGCGATGCTCTGGCGGAGGCCGGCGTCGTGGTCGAGGACGGTCCTCAGGGGGCGTCCTGGAGCCTGCGTCAGGACTGACACGAGTTAAACCGTAAAATGGTGCAGGTCCGCAACACTACTGCAGAGGTGAATCATGGCCAAGATCGGCCGTTCCGGCGCTGTCCGTAAGCACAAGAAGGGCGCCTCCGTGGGTACTGGGGGCCACGGCCGCAAGTCTCTCGAAGGCAAGGGGCCCACGCCCAAGGCGGAGGACCGCACCTATCACAAGGCGCACAAGAACAAGGTTCTGGCAGAGCGCGCCGCCGCCAAGCGCGCCGGTGGGGACACCCGTGCCCCGCGCCGCGCCAGCGGTCCCAAGGGCCGTGCCACCGAGGAGTTCGTGACCGGACGCAACTCCGTGGTCGAGGCTCTGCGTGCGGGCATCCCCGCCAAGACGCTGTACGTGGCGATCCGCATCGACGTCGACGACCGCGTCAAGGAAGTCCTCAAGCTCGCGGCCGAGCGCGGTGTGCCGATCCTCGAGGCCGGCAAGCCGGAACTGGACCGTCTCACCGAGGACGCCGTCCACCAGGGCCTCGCTCTGCAGGTTCCTCCGTACGACTACGCGGATCCTTACGACCTGGCCGAAGAGACGATCGAGGCCTGGCGCAAGGGCCACATCGCCAACGCGCCGCTGTTCGTCGCCCTGGACGGCATCACCGATCCCCGTAACCTCGGCGCCATCATCCGCTCCGTCTCCGCGTTCAGCGGCCACGGCGTGGTGGTACCGGAGCGCCGGGCCGCCGGCATGACCGCGGCCGCCTGGAAGACCAGCGCCGGCGCGGCCACCCGCGTCCCCGTGGCCCGGGCCGGCAACCTGAACAACACCCTGAAGGCGTTCCGGGAGATGGGCATCTTCGTGCTCGGCCTGGACGGCGATGGCGATGTCTCGCTGCCCGGCCTCGAACTGGCCACCGAGCCGATCTGTCTCGTGGTGGGCTCCGAGGGCAAGGGCCTGAGCCGCCTGGTCCGCGAGCACTGCGACCAGATCGTGTCCGTGCCGATCGACTCCGCCATGGAGTCCCTCAACGCAGGCATGGCCGTCGCCATCTCCCTGTACGAAGTCTCCCGGCGCCGATCCGCCACCTGACAGTCCCATGAGCAATCCCATCACCATGCCCCTTGAGTTCGTGGTGACGGCCTCGCGGCCGTTCCCACTGGGCGTGACCCCGGCCCGCCAGGCCGATCAGTATGCACCTGACACCGTCAACGTCGCGGTGTTCGCCCCCGGCCTGACCGCCGTGGACGTCCACCACCTCGGCCCGGACGGCCAGTGGCACCGGACGCGCCTGACGGAGAAGAGCGGCGGGGTCCACCACGGGCTCGTGCCGCGCTTCCCTCTCGGGACACGGTATGGATTCCTCGGGCCGCAGACGGCCGCCCGCCTGACCGGCAGCCTCATGATGCGGCGCGACGACGACGGCGCGCCGCCCTCGAGCGTGCCCTCCGGCTTGCTGCTGGACCCCTACGGCCGGGGCGTGGACGTCGTCGACGGTTCCCTCGTGTCCATGCGCATGCACCAGGACTTCGACTGGGGCGCCGACCGGCGCCCCAACACCCCGTGGCGTGACACGGTGGTCTACGAGGCCCATGTGCGCGGTCTGACGAAGCTGCACCCGGATGTTCCGGAGGACCTCCGGGGCACCTATGCCGGGCTGGCGAACCCCGTCATGGTGGAGTACCTGAAGCAGCTCGGGGTGACCGCCGTCGAGCTGCTCCCGGTGCACTTCCACCTGGACGAGGCCCACCTGGAGAACGTCGGCCTCACCAATTACTGGGGCTACAACACGGCGTCCTTCTTCGCTCCGCACCCGGATTACGCCACGGAGGCGGCCCGTGCCGCAGGCCCCGGCGCCGTCCAGGACGAGTTCAAGGGCATGGTCAAGCTCCTGCATGAGGCCGGTATCGAGGTCATCCTGGACGTGGTCTACAACCACACGGCCGAGGGCGGCAAGGACCTCCCGGCGCAGAGCTTCCGGGGTCTCGGCGACGGCACCTACTACCGTCACGACGGCAACGGCAACTACTACGACACCACCGGCTGCGGGAACTCCCTCAACTTCGGTGAGCCGCGCGTGGTGCAGCTGGTGCTGGACTCCCTGCGCCACTGGGTGCAGGACTACCACGTGGACGGGTTCCGCTTCGATCTGGCCACCACCCTGTGCCGTGACGAGAACAACCAGTTCGACCCCAAGCACCCCTTCCTGGTCGCGCTGGCCGCTGACCCGGTGTTCCATGAGGTCAAACTCATCTCCGAGCCGTGGGACGTGGGTCAGGGTGATTCCTGGCAGACCGGCCGGTTCCCCTTCGGCTGGGTGGACTGGAACGACCGCTTCCGCGACACGGTGCGCTCCTTCTGGCTGACGGAACGCGCGGCCATCGACGCCGGCCATCAGGGCCGCAGCGTGTCCGCACTGGCGGATGTGGTGTCCGGCTCGGCGTCGCTGTTCGCGCCGTCCGGCCGCAACCGGCTCGCGTCGCTGAACTTCATCACCGCGCATGACGGCTTCACCATGCGGGACCTGGTGTCCTACGACCGGAAGCACAACGAGGCCAACGGCGAGAACAACCGGGACGGCAACGACAGCAACCACAGCTACAACCACGGGTACGAAGGCCGCACCGAGGTCGAGTCGCTGCTCGCCGAGCGCGCCCTGACCAGCCGCAACCTCATGACCACGCTCATGATCTCGCTGGGCGTGCCCATGATCGTGGCCGGTGATGAGCTGGGCCGCACCCAGCAGGGCAACAACAACGCGTACAACCAGGACAACCCGATCACCTGGATCGACTGGACCTCCACGCGGGAGAGCCGGCAGATGTTCCGCGCCACGCAACGGGCCATCAGGATCCGCCGCGAGTTCATGGCGGCCCAGCCGTTCGACTACCCGCAGCGTGACGAGCACTCCTATCTGCACTGGTTCAACCAGGATGGCGAGTTCATGTCCGGTGAGGACTGGAACAACCCCGGTCAGCGGCTCGTGCAGCTGCTGCTCGGGTCCCGGAAGGGCAAGGTGGACGGTCTGGTCGTGATCAACGGCGGGCCGACCGATGTGGAGATCGTGCTGCCGCGGCTGTCCGAGCTCGGGGTCACCCCGGCTCAGGACACCGCAAAGTTCGAACTGCGCCTGTCCACCTCCCTGGTCCATGACGAACGCCGGGGCACGCAGCGCGCCGAAGGGGAGAAGGACCTGGTGGACGCCTTCTCCATGAACATCTACCGACTCTGAGGTCCCGTGAACCGCAAAACCCTGCTGAGCCTGGCCGGCATCCTCGTCACCGCCGTCGTGGCGGGCCTGATCTGGCTCGGCACGAGCGGTTCGGGCAGCAAGCCCCTCGCGGGCGGCGGAAGCACCGTGCCGGGCGCGTCCGCGACTCATCGCCCCGGCGCCTCCTCAGCCTCGGGCGCCGGCCAGAAGAACCCCAGCAGCCTCGGCACCGTCAAGGAATCCGCGTTGCCGGCGGAGGCACAGCGCACCCTGGAACTGATCGCGAAGGGCGGGCCGTACCCGTACGACCGGGACGGTATCAACTTCGGCAACTTCGAGGGCGTGCTGCCCAAGAAGCGCGGCGGCTACTACCAGGAGTTCACCGTGCCCACCCCGGGCTCCCGCGACCGGGGCGCCCGCCGCATCATCGTGGGCTCGGAGCATGAGAAGTACTACACCCCGGACCACTACAAGAGCTTCCGTTTCATCCTGGAGGGCCAGTGAAGACCTACCCGGCCGGCGCCCACACCCTGGGTGAACTCGTCCACGCGAGCCTCGCGATCGGCCGTGAGCCGTTCGCCGTGCCCGGCGCGCCGGACAAGGCGGGGACGTTGAACGCCTTCGCCGCGGCACTGGACTTCCCGGCCTGGTTCGGCGGCAATCTGGACGCGCTCAACGACTGCCTGGGGGACTGGGCCTCGGCACTCACCGTCCCGGCCACGCTCGTCTGGGAGCGCTCCGCGACGCTCGACGCCGGCACCGCGGCCGCCGTCGAGAGCATCCTCGGCGACGCGGAGGCGGGCAGCCCGCACCTGAGCGTCATCGTCCTCGGCTGAGGGGCCTGGCCACGCCGGCATCGCGACTACGCGTTGACGACCAGACCAAGCTCGGCGCTGCTCGCCAGGCCCTCGTGCTGCGGGAAGATCCGGACGGTGTAACCGAACGCCCCCGAGCGGTCCACCGGGATGGTGCCCCGGAAGAGCCAGCGGCCGTTCCCCAGGTCCTCGGCCGCCTCCAGGTCCACGCTGCGGGGATCCTTGATCCGGTCGTCATGCCCGGCCCTGCCGTAGGCGGCGGTCACACGGACCTCGTCGGGGGTCAGGCCGTCGAGCGAGACGTAGCTGTTCACGGTGAGCGTGTCGCCGATCTGCGGGGATTCGCCCACGCCGGTGCTGTCGACATGTTCCACATGGATCTCCGGCCAGGAGGCGCGGACCCGTTCCGTGTAGGCCGCCAGGTCCTTGGCCAGCGCATAGCCGTCCTCGGCGGCGTCCCGGCCGGAGACCGCCGCCGGTGTGTAGAGCCCGCTCACGTAGTCCTTGACCATGCGGTCCGCGGACACCGCCGGGCCCAGGTGGGCGAGCGTGTGCTTGATCATCGAGATCCACGCCGTCGGCAGGCCGTCCTCGTCCGCCTCGGACGGCCCGGCCGCCCCGGCATCGGTGGAGAGTGCGGCACCGTAGAACCTCGGGGCCACACGCGTCTCGATCAGCTCGTACAGGGCGGCGGCCTCGATGTCGTCCCGCTCTTCGGGCGATGCTCCGTTGTTGGCGGTCGGGATGGCCCAGCCGTTCTCGCCGTCGTACATCTCATCCCACCAGCCGTCCAGGACCGAGAGGTTGAGGGAGCCGTTGATGGCCGCCTTCATGCCGGAGGTCCCGCAGGCCTCCAGCGGCCGCAGCGGGTTGTTGAGCCAGACGTCGCAGCCCGGGAAGAGGGTGCGGGCCATGGCGATGTCGTAGTTCGGGAGGAAGACGATCCGGTGGCGGACCTCCGGGTCGTCCGTGAAGTGCACCAGGTCCTGGATCATCTTCTTGCCGGCGTCATCGGCCGGATGGGACTTGCCCGCGATCACGAGCTGCACCGGATGGTCCGGGTCCAGCAGGATCCTCCGGAGCCGTTCGGGATCCCGCAGCATGAGCGTCAGGCGCTTGTACGTGGGCACCCGCCGGGCGAAGCCGATGGTCAGGACGTCGGGGTCCAGCACGCTGTCGGTCCAGCCGAGTTCGGCGTCGGCGGCGCCGCGCTTCTTCCAGGACGAGCGCAGCCGACGGCGGACGTCCACCACCAGCTTGGCCCTCAGTTCCCGGCGGAGCGCCCACAGCGTCTCATCCGGCACGTTGTACGCCAGGTCCCAGCGGCCCAGGGATTCGGCCTCGGGCCCGAACGCGTCGCGGGCCAGGGTGCCGATGCTGGAGTCCACCCAGGTGGGGACGTGCACGCCGTTGGTGACGGAGCCGATCGGGACCTCGGACTTCTCGAATCCCGGCCAGAGCCCCGCGAACATGCCCCGGGACACCTCGCCGTGCAGCTTCGCCACACCGTTGGCGCGCTGAGCCAGGCGGAGACCCATGACGGCCATGTTGAACTTGCCCGGATCGCCGCCGTCGTAGTTCTCCCGTCCCAGGTCCAGGATGTTCTCCACGGGGACGCCCGGAGCGAGCCCGGCCCGGAAGAAGTGCTCGATCTGGGGCAGCTCGAAGCGGTCGATCCCGGCGGGCACCGGGGTGTGCGTGGTGAACACGGTGGACGCGCGGCATGCCGCGATGGCCTCGTCCCAGCTCAGACCCTGGCCCGTCATGAGTTCCCGGATGCGTTCGATGCCCAGGAATCCCGCGTGCCCCTCGTTGGTGTGGAAGACTTCGGGCGCGGAGGTCCCGGTCAGGCGTGCGTAGGCCCTCAGGGCCTTCACCCCGCCCATGCCCAGGAGCAGCTCCTGCTGCAGACGGTGGTCACCGCCGCCGCCGTAGAGCCGGTCCGTGATGCCCCGCGCGGCGTCGTCGTTGCCCGGGACGTTGGAGTCCAGCAGGAGCAGGGGGACGCGCCCCACGTCGGCGCGCCAGATCTGCGCCAGCAGCTGCCGCCCCTGAGGGAGCGGGAGACGGATGGTCACGGGAGTCCCGTCCTCCTCCCGCAGCAGGGTGAGGGGGAGGTTGTCGGGATCCAGCACCGGATACGTCTCCTGCTGCCACGCGTCACGGGAGAGGGACTGCTTGAAGTAGCCGGCCTGGTAGAGCAGTCCGACGCCCACCAGGGGGACGCCCAGATCCGACGCCGACTTGAGGTGGTCGCCGGCCAGGATGCCCAGTCCGCCGGAGTACTGCGGGAGGACTTCGGTGATGCCGAATTCGGGGGAGAAGTACGCGATGCGCTCGGGGGCGTCGCCGTTCTGGGTCTGGTACCAGCGGGATTCCGTCAGGTACCGGTCCAGGTCCGCAGCCGCCGTCCGGATCCGGGCCACCACCTCCTCGTCCCGCGCCATGGCCGCGAACTCCTCGCCGGAGATGGCCCCGAGGAGCGCGACGGGGTCGTGACGGCTCTTGTCCCAGAGCACGGGATTCAGGCTTTCGAAGAGCTGGCGGGTCGGAAGGTGCCAGGACCAGCGGAGGTTATTGGCCAGTCGGGCCAGGGGGGCTATCGGCTCGGGCAGGACGGTTCGGACGGTGAATCTACGGATCGCCTTCACGTGCGCCACACTAACGGAGACCTCCGACCATCGGAACAGGGGCAAGTTTCTTTTTGGTAAATGACGCGTGACAGCGGTTTCTTTCAAATGACCCTTAGCAATTGGCCCTGGTCCGGACTAACGTCGTGCGTGTGAGCAGCACCAAACGAACCGCCAGCCGGACCAAGTCCACCCCCGCGCTCCCCGCGTCCACCGGGATTCCGAGCGGCCTGCGATTCGGCAGGTTTCCCATCACGAATGTGCAGCCGACCGTCGAGGGCGGCCGATTCCCCGCCAAGGCGGTGCCCGGACAGGGCCTGGTGGTGAGCGCCACGGTCTTCCGTGAGGGGCACGACCAGCTGGGCGTGACCGCCGTCCTGAAGGACCCCAAGGGCAAGGTCCGGGAGACCGTCCGCCTGCAGCCCGCCAGGGGCGAGCGCGGTCTGGGCACCGATCTGTGGGAAGGCGTCTTCACGCCGACCGCCACGGGTGACTGGTCCTTCGTGATCGAGGCGTGGCACGACCGGTACGGGACCTGGCACCACAATGCGGAGATCAAGGTCGCCGCGGGCGTCGACGTGGAGCTCATGCTCGCGGAGGGCGCCGCCCTCCTGGCCCAGGCCGCCGACGACGACGCCAAGCGCACCGCCGCCGACCGCCGCACCCTACGCCGTGCCGCCGAAGCGCTCGCGGACTCCCGCCTCACCGTCGAGGAACGCCTCGGGGCCGGGTTCTCGGACGCCGTGGCCGGCGCCGTTGAACGTCAGCCGATCCGTGAACTGGTGACCGAATCGGCGGAGTTCCCCCTCCTGGTGGAGCGTGCCGCCGCGGGCCAGGGCTCCTGGTACGAGTTCTTCCCCCGTTCCGAAGGGGCCCGGCGTGACCCGGCGACGGGGGAGTGGACCTCCGGGAACTTCCGCACCGCCGCCGGCCGGCTGCCCGGCGTCGCCGCCATGGGCTTCGACGTCCTGTACCTGCCGCCCATCCACCCGATCGGGCACGCCCACCGCAAGGGCCCCAACAACACGCTGGTGGCCGGACCCGGCGATCCGGGCTCCCCGTGGGCCATCGGTTCGGCCGACGGCGGCCACGACGCCATCCACCCGGACCTCGGCACCTTCGAGGACTTCGACGCTTTCGTCGCGGAGGCCCGGGAACACGGGCTGGAGATCGCACTGGATCTCGCCCTGCAGGCCAGCCCGGACCACCCCTGGGTGCAGAGCAACCCGGAGTGGTTCACCCGCCGCGTGGACGGCAGCATCGCGTACGCCGAGAACCCCCCGAAGAAGTACCAGGACATCTACCCCCTGAACTTCGACAACGACCCGGCGGGCCTCAGCAAGGAGATCCTCCGCATCGTGCAGCTGTGGATCAGCCACGGGGTGAAGATCTTCCGCGTGGACAATCCCCACACCAAGCCGGTCTGGTTCTGGGAGTGGCTGATCGGCCGGGTGAACAAGAAGCACCCGGACGTGGTCTTCCTGGCCGAGGCGTTCACGCGTCCCGCCATGATGCACGCGCTGGGCCGTGCCGGTTTCCAGCAGTCGTACAGCTACTTCACCTGGCGCAACACCAAGGAGGAGGTGGAGGAGTACTTCACCGAGATCTCGCGGGACTCCGCCGCGTTCTTCCGTCCCAACTTCTTCGTCAACACCCCGGACATCCTGACCCAGTACCTGCAGTACGGCGGTCCGGCGGCGTTCAAGATCCGCGCCGTGCTGGCCGCCATGGGCAGCCCGCTCTGGGGGGTCTACGCCGGCTACGAACTCTTCGAGCACGTGGCCCGCCCGGGCGCCGAGGAGTACATCGACAACGAGAAGTACGAATACAAGGACCGGGACTGGGAAGCGGCCGAGGCGGCGGGACGTTCGCTCGCTCCGTACCTGACGCGGCTCAACCGGATCCGCCGTGACCATCCCGCGCTGGGGGATCTGCAGAACCTGACGGTCCACCAGTCCTCGGACGATTCCACGGTGGTCTTCTCGAAGCACAAGACGCTGCCGGACGGTTCCAAGGACACCGTGATCGTGGTGGTGAACGTGGATCCGCACGGCACCCGCGAATGCACCGTCTCCCTCGACCTGGCCGCGCTGGAGCTCGACCCGCAGGACTGGACGGCGTCGCACGGTTTCCGCGTGGATGACCTGATCACCGGGCAGAGCTGGGAATGGGGCGAGCACAACTACGTCCGGCTGGACCCGCACGTGGAGCCGGCTCACATCCTGCATATCCGCCGAGGAGTCTGATGACTTTCAGCCTGCCGTCCGCAAGCAACGGGATCGCCAGCCGGGACCGCTTCGACACGAACGCCCCGGGGCTGACCCACGACCCGCACTGGTTCCGCAAAGCCGTGTTCTACGAAGTGCTGGTGCGGGCCTTCGCGGATTCCAACGGAGACGGATCGGGTGACCTGAACGGTCTGATCGATCGTCTGGATTACCTCCAGTGGCTGGGCATCGATTGCCTCTGGCTGCCTCCGTTCTTCCAATCCCCGCTCCGGGACGGTGGTTATGACATCTCGGATTACAAGGCGGTCCTGGACGAATTCGGCACCATCAACGACTTCCAGCGGCTGGTGGGTGAGGCACACGCCCGCGGCATGCGGGTGATCATCGACCTTCCCCTCAATCACACCTCGGACCAGCACCACTGGTTCCAGGAGTCCCGGCGTGATCCCAGTGGTCCCTACGGAGATTTCTATGTCTGGAGTGACACGGACGAGAAGTACGAGGACGCCCGGATCATCTTCATCGACACCGAGGAATCGAACTGGACGTTCGATCCGATCCGGCGGCAATTCTTCTGGCATCGTTTCTTCAGCCACCAGCCGGATCTGAATTTCGAGAATCCGGCCGTGGTCGATGCGATTTTCGATGTGGTGCGTTTCTGGCTGGATCACGGGGTGGACGGTTTCCGCGCGGACGCGATTCCTTATCTTTTCGAAGAAGACGGCACCAATTGTGAGAATCTGCCGGGGACGCACGAATTCCTGCGCGAACTCCGTGCCATGGTGGACCGGGAGTACCCCGGCCGGATCATCATCGCGGAGGCGAATCAGCCTCCCCAGGAAGTGGTGGAGTACTTCGGCACCGAGGAAGCCCCCGAGTGCCACATGTGCTTCCACTTCCCGATCATGCCGCGGCTGTACTTCGCCCTCCGGGATCAGCTGGCCGCCCCGATCGTGGAGTCCATGAAGGACACGCCTGCCATTCCGGCCGGCACGCAATGGGGCACGTTCCTGCGCAACCATGACGAGCTGACACTGGAGATGGTGACCGCCGAGGAGCGGTCCGCGATGTTGGGCTGGTACGCGCCGGATCCCCGCATGCGCGCCAATGTGGGCATCCGGCGGCGGCTCGCGCCCCTCCTGGACAATTCGCGGTCCGAGATCGAGCTGATCAACGCGCTGCTCCTGAGTCTGCCGGGTTCGCCGTTCCTGTACTACGGCGATGAGATCGGGATGGGGGACAACATCTGGCTCCAGGACCGTGACGCGGTGAGGACGCCCATGCAGTGGACCCCGGACCGCAACGCGGGGTTCTCGATCGCGGATCCGGGCAAGCTGTACCTGCCGGTCATCCAGTCGCTCGTGTACCACTACGGCATGGCGAACGTGGAGGCGGAGGCGGCCCACTCGGGTTCGCTGCTCCGGTGGACCCGTCAGATCCTGGCGGTCCGCAAGGCGCATCCGGCCTTCGGTCTGGGAGCCTTCCACCACGTGCCGGCCAATCATGAATCCGTCCTCGCGTACCGCCGTGAGCTGCTCCCGGACAACGCGGAGGGCGCCCAGCCGGAGACCCTGTTGTGCGTGTTCAACCTCTCGCAGAACCCCGTGGCCGCTCTTCTCGATCTCCCGGAGTTCGCCGGCCGCGGCCTGCGGGACATCTTCGGTGGCCAGCCGTTCCCCAGCGTGGGGGACGACGGCACGCTCAGCCTGACGCTGGCGGGCAACGGCTATTTCTGGCTCAGGTTCCGGTCCGCGGCGCCCGGCGTTCAGACCACGGCCATTCCGATCGTGCCTCAGGGCGTCTGAGATGACCGCTCCTGCCGACGAACTCATGGGACTGCTGGAGCGCTGGCTCCCGCAACAGCGGTGGTTCCCCGCCAAGGGGAGCGTCGTCACGGTGTCCGTGGCCGCCGTGCTTCCCGGTGTCCTGCGGCCGGAGCGGCGCTCCGAGGTCCGGGTCCTGCGGCTCGCCTACCCGGACGCTCAGGGCGCGCTGGTGACCACGCTTCTTCAGGTGCCGCTGCTGTACCTGCGCTCCGAGGACCGCGCGTCCCGTGGCGGCGACACCGGCGCCGCCGGCTTCATCGGCACGGTGTCCTCCGCGGGCGGTGACGAGGGAACTCCCCTGGAATCCGGACCGTGGGACGTCCACGACGCCCCGCTGCGCCGGGAGTTCCTGGACGAGGTGCTGGCCAGCACCTCCCTGAACGCCCGTTCGGACCTTCCGGGGGAGCACGCCGGCATCCAGGCCCGTCGCGGCCCCGACGCCGGCAAGAGCATCGCCCTGTCGGACCCTCTGCAGACCATGGACCCCATGCGGAGCGAGCAGTCGAACACGTCCATCGTGCTCAACGCCCACGGCCGCGGCATGATCGTGAAGTTCTTCCGCACGCTTTCCTCTGGCCAGAACCCGGAGGTGGAGCTGGGCGAGGTGCTCACCAGGCTCGGCACCCAGGATGTTCCGGCCACGCTCGGCTGGCTGGAAGCCCACTGGCAGTCCGAGGGCATCCCCTATCAGGCCGACCTGGCCGTGATCCACGAATTCCTTCCGGGTGGCGCGGATGCCTGGGGCGCCGCGCTGAATGCCGCCGCACGCGGTGAGTCGTTCGCGCGTCAGGCGCACGCGATCGGGCAAGGGACCGCCCGGATTCATCGGCGCCTGGCCGAAGGCCTTCCGGTGACGACCGCCCCGGGGGGTGTGCTGAGGCAGCTGGCCGCCCGGGTGCGGGAGAGCTGGGCCCAGGTGCGCGCCGTCGTCGGGCCGTACGACGCCGAGGTCGAGGCCCTGCTCACGTCGCTGTCCGCGGTGCCGGCGCAGCCGCAGCGGATCCACGGCGACCTCCACCTGGGGCAGATCCTCACGGTGCGGGCGCCGACGGCCGGCGCCGAGCGGTGGGTCTTCCTGGATTTCGAGGGCGAGCCGCTCAGGCCCGTCTCCGAGCGGGCCCTGCCGGATCTGCCCTTGCGGGATGTGGTCGGGCTGCTCCGTTCCCTGGACTATGCGGCCGGGGCCGCCGCCCGCCAGGTGGCGGGGGCCGAGGTCTCCGACGGGTGGGTCGCCGAGTGCTCGGCGGCCTTCCTGGAGGGTTATTCGAGTGTGGTGCCCGGGAGGATTGACCAGCGTTCTCCCCTTTTCATGGCATTGTGGCTGGACAAGGCCCTGTATGAGGTCCGTTACGAGCAGAGCAACCGCCCCGGCTGGCTGGACATCCCGGTCAGCGCGGCGCGTGCGACGCTTGAGGAACTTGCAGGTCCCGGAGCGAAAGGGAAACCATGAACCCCACCCCGGAAGCCGCCGCGCCGGCTCCGCTGCCGATCGATCAGGCCACGCTGGGGCAGGTGGCGCATGGTGAGCATCACGCGCCGCACTCCGTGCTGGGCGCTCATCTGGACGAACACGGCGTGGTCACCTTCCGCACGGTCAAGCACCTTGCCGAGGCGGTGACGGTCATCCTCGCCGACGACGCGCGGATCCCCCTGCACCATGAGGGCTTCGGTGTCTGGGTGGGCACCTACGCGTCGCCGGACGGCGCGCACGTGCCGGACTACCGCCTCGAGGTCGCCTACGAGAACGCCGAGACGGTCCTGGTCGACGAGCCCTACCGTTACCTTCCCACCCTGGGCGAGCTGGATCTCCACCTCCTGCAGGAGGGCCGGCACGAGACGCTCTGGACCGTTCTCGGAGCCCGGGTGCAGCATTACAGCTCCGTGATGGGCGACGTCACAGGCGTCTCGTTCGCCGTGTGGGCCCCGAACGCGCAGGCCGTTCGCGTCATCGGCGATTTCAACTCCTGGGACGGGCGCCAGCACTCGATGCGCTCCCTGGGATCGAGCGGTGTCTGGGAGCTCTTCATCCCGGGTCTCGGCCCTGGAACCCGCTACAAGTTCGCGCTGCGCACGCGGCACGGCCACTGGGTGGAGAAGGCCGACCCGCTGGCGTTCGGCACGGAGGTCCCGCCGATGACGGCGTCCGTGGTGGTGGAGCGCTCCTATGAGTTCAAGGATCAGGAGTGGATGGCCGCCCGTGCCGCGCGGGATCCGCACAACTCGCCGATGAGCGTCTACGAGGTCCACCTCGGCTCGTGGCGCCTGGGCCTGAGCTACCGGGAGCTGGCACGTGAGCTGGTGGAGTATGTCCAGTGGCTCGGGTTCACCCATGTGGAGTTCATGCCGGTGGCGGAGCACCCGTTCGGCGGTTCCTGGGGCTATCAGGTCACGTCCTACTACGCGCCGACGTCGCGGTTCGGGCACCCTGACGAGTTCCGGTTCCTGGTCGACTCCCTGCACCAGGCCGGCATCGGCGTCATCATGGACTGGGTGCCGGCGCACTTCCCCAAGGACGAATGGGCGCTGGCCCGTTTCGACGGCGAACCGCTCTACGAGCACGCCGACCCGCGGCTGGGCGAGCATCCGGACTGGGGCACGTACATCTTCAACTTCGGCCGCAAGGAGGTCAGGAACTTCCTGGTCGCCAATGCCCTGTACTGGCTGGAGGAGTTCCACGTGGACGCCCTTCGCGTGGATGCCGTGGCGTCCATGCTGTACCTGGACTACTCCCGTGAGGAGGGTCAGTGGGTGCCCAACCAGTTCGGGGGCCGCGAGAACCTGGATGCCATCAGTTTCCTGCAGGAGACCAACGCGACGGTCTACAAGCGGAACCCGGGGGCGGTCACCATCGCCGAGGAGTCGACGGCGTTCCCGGGCGTGACGGCGCCGACCTCGCAGGGCGGCCTAGGCTTCGGGCTGAAGTGGAACATGGGCTGGATGCACGATTCTCTGGCGTACATCGCCGAGGACCCGGTCAACCGCCGCTGGCACCACAACACCATCACGTTCTCCTTGGTCTATGCGTTCACGGAGAACTTCCTCCTCCCCATCAGCCATGACGAGGTGGTGCACGGCAAGGGGTCGATGCTCCGCAAGATGCCCGGCGACCGCTGGCAGCAGCTCGCGAATCTCCGGGCATTCCTCGCCTACCAGTGGGCCCACCCCGGCAAGCAGCTGATCTTCATGGGAACGGAGTTCGGGCAGGAGGCCGAGTGGAGTGAACAGCACGGACTCGACTGGTGGCTCGCCGAGGGCCCCGATCACCGCGGCGTGCAGCTCCTGGTCAAGCAGCTCAATGCGATCTACCAGGAGACTCCCGCCCTGTGGGAGCAGGACAACACGGGTGAGGGCTACCGCTGGATCAACGGTGGGGACGCCGACCGGAACGTCTTGAGCTTCATCCGGATCAGCGCCGACGGCGAACAGCTGGTGTGCGCGGTCAACTTCGGGGGCGCGCCGCATCACGACTATGCCCTGGGCTTCCCCTCCGACGGCGAGTGGGTGGAGATCCTCAATACGGACGCCCACGAGTTCGGGGGTTCGGGGGTCACCAATGGGGGGACCGTCGTGGCGGACAACGGTCCGTGGGATGGGCAGCCGGCATCGGCGAAGGTGACGCTGCCGCCCCTGGGTGCGGTGTACTTCACAAAACTCGACTGAGCGTCTCGGGGGTCTGACGGACCCCTGGGCATGGTGCCGAAGACGGCTTGAGGCCCGGAATCTCGCGGATTCCGGGCCTCAAGCCGTCTCACGAAGAGCCGCCGGACCGAAGAGTTGGCATCACCGGCGAACGGTGGTAGAGTTGATACCCGCACCGCAGCGAAGGAAAGCTTCTGAGGGAGTCAACCGGACACGCCGCGGATCGCACAATTTTCACCAAGAAATTGTCTGAAGTTGAGCGATTTGCACCGAAGAATTCGGGGTGCTAAGCTTGAAAAGTTGCTTCGGGAACGGCAAGCAGGGCTAACGAGCCGGCTTGGAGATCCGAAAGCAGTCTGTTGTTTGAGAACTCAATAGTGTGTCATGTTTTTTTGATACCAATGTTTTTTTGGTAATCATCGGCCATCATCCCGTGGTGGTT
>Ga0213826_1000503_pt1 | contig 19914 bp, 9 predicted proteins | sample MC6MC0899MG_FD_180668 | JGI IMG/M metagenome (GOLD analysis project Ga0213826, IMG submission 180668) | Enriched soil aggregate microbial communities from Iowa State University, Ames, United States - MC6-MC0899-MG | ecosystem: Environmental > Terrestrial > Soil > Unclassified | place: USA: Iowa...
CCTATGAGCAGGTCTGCAAGGCCAGCCATGCCTTCAACCTGCTGGATGCGCGCCGCGCGATCAGCGTGACCGAGCGCCAGCGCTACATCCTGCGCGTGCGCGCGCTGGCCCAGGCCGTGGCCAGGCTCTACGAGGCCAAGCGCCTGGAAGCCGTGGCCGCCAAGGAGGTGCAGGCATGAGCACGATGCAGCCGCTGCTGATTGAACTGGGTACCGAAGAACTGCCGGTCAAGGCGCTGCCGGGCCTGGCCCAGGCCTTCTTCGATGGCGTCGTGGACGGCCTGACCAAGCGGGGCGTGACCATTGAACGCGGCGATGCCAAGCCGCTGTCGACCCCGCGTCGCCTGGCCGTGCTGCTGCCCGGCGTGGCGGTGGAACAGCCGGAACAGCATTCCGAAGTGCTCGGCCCTTACCTGAACATCGCGCTGGATGCCGAGGGTCAGCCGACCAAGGCGCTGCAGGGTTTCGCCGCCAAGGCCGGGATCGACTGGACCGCGCTGGAGCGCACCAGCGATGCCAAGGGCGAGCGCTTCGTACACCGCTCCACCACGCCGGGCGCGCGCACCGCGACGCTGCTGCCGGAGATCCTGCGCGAGGCGATCGCCGCGATGCCGATCCCCAAGCCGATGCGCTGGGGCAGCCACACCTATGGCTTCGCCCGCCCGGTGCATTGGCTGGTGCTGCTGCACGGCCCGGACATCATCGAGGCCGAGGTGCTGGGCCTGAAGGCTGACCGCATGAGCCGCGGCCATCGCTTCATGCATGACAAGACCGTGTGGCTGAGCGCGCCGGAGGACTACGTCGCCTCGCTGCAGGCCGCCTACGTGCTGGTCGATGCCGACGCGCGCCGTACCCGCATCGTCGAGCAGGTCAACGCGGCGGCCGCGCAGGCCGGTGGCCAGGCGCGCATCACCCCGGACAATCTCGAGCAGGTGGTCAACCTGGTCGAATGGCCGGCGCCGGTGCTGTGCAGTTTCGAGCGCGAGTTCCTGGCGGTGCCGCAGGAAGCGCTGATCGAGACGATGGAGATCAACCAGAAGTTCTTCCCGGTGCTCGATGCCAGCGGCAAGCTGACCGAAAAGTTCATCGGCATCGCCAACATCGACTCCAAGGACGTGGCCGAAGTGGCCAAGGGCTACGAGCGCGTGATCCGTCCGCGCTTCTCCGATGCCAAGTTCTTCTTCGACGAAGATCTGAAGCAGGGTCTGGAATCGATGGGCGATGGCCTGAAGACCGTCACCTACCAGGCCAAGCTGGGCTCGGTCGCCGACAAAGTGACCCGTGTGGCCGCCCTCGCCGAGGCCATCGCGCCGCAGGTGGGCGTCGAGCCGGTGCTGGCCAAGCGCGCCGCGGTGCTGGCCAAGAACGACCTGCAGTCGCGCATGGTCAACGAATTCCCGGAGTTGCAGGGCATCGCCGGCCGGCATTACGCCGTGGTCGGCGGGGAGTCGCCCGAGGTCGCGCTGGCCATCGACGAGGCCTACCAGCCGCGCTTCGGTGGGGATGACATCGCGCTGTCGCCGCTGGGCAAGGTGCTGGCCATCGCCGAGCGTCTGGATACGCTGGCCGGTGGTTTTGCCGCAGGCCTGAAGCCGACCGGCAACAAGGATCCGTTCGCGCTGCGCCGCAATGCGCTGGGCCTGGCCCGCACGGTGATCGAGAGCGGATTCGACCTGGATCTGCGCGCGCTGATCGCGACCGCCGTGGCGGGCCTGCCGGCGGGCGTGCAGCCCAGTGCCGAACGCAAGACCGAGGCGCTGCCGCAGGAGCTGTATGACTTCATCATCGACCGCCTGCGCGGCTACTACGCCGACAAGGGCGTGCCGGCCACGCATTTCAACGCGGTGGCCGAGCTGAAGCCGGCCTCGCTGTACGATTTCGACCGCCGCATCGATGCCATCGGCACCTTCGCCGCGCTGCCGGAAGCCGAAGCGCTGGCCGCGGCCAACAAGCGCATCCGCAACATCCTGCGCAAGGCCGAGGGCGAGATCCCGGGCATGATCGACCCGGCGCTGCTGGCCGAGCCGGCCGAAAGCGAACTGGCCGAAGCGGTGGAAGCGGCCATCGATGACAGCAACGCCAGCCTGCACCAGAAGGACTACGTGAGCGTGTTGAACCGGTTGGCGCGCCTGCGCCCGCAGGTGGACGCGTTCTTCGATGCGGTGATGGTCAATGCCGAGGATCCCGCGCTGCGGGCCAATCGCCTGGCCCTGCTCAAGCGCCTGGGCGACCGCCTGGGCAGCGTGGCGGCGATCGAACACCTGTCCAACTGACGCGGCGGGGCCGCGCGCCCCACGGTGGACCGGAAGGCGCGACGGCTTCGGCTGTTCGCGCCTTCTGCGTTTCCGGGAGGGCGGCGCGCTCCGATACTCGTGCCGGAAGCGTCATATGGTGTCGCCCCGGTGTCGCGGACGCTTCTGTCCGATGACGTGTTGTCATCGATCTCGCCGCGTGTGATGCAAGCGACTTTCTCGCGGAATTTAACGGCTTCTTCACCGCCGTTCTGAAACAGCCACGCCGATTTCGCATGCTCGCGATGGCCCGTTATGCTGTCGCCATGCAGCCAACGAAATTCGCCCTTCCGCTGATGTTCCTGTCCCTTGCCACCGCCTCGGTGGCACATGCACGGGGGACCATCGAGAAAGTGGACATCAAAGGATTGGACAAGGGCGACGATGCCGAGATGATCGAGAACATCGAGGTCTCGCTGTCCCTGTACGACACCATCGGCAAGGTCCAGGGCGAGTCGCGGCTGGAATATCTGTTGTCCCAGGCAGAGCGCCAGACCCGCGAGGCGCTGGAGCCGTTCGGGTACTACAACCCGACCATCACCGTGGAAAGCCCGCGCGAAGGCGAGAACCTGCGCGTGGTGATCCAGGTCGAGAAAGGGCCGCCGACCCTGGTCCGCCGCGAGCACATCGACATCACCGGCCCGGCCCAGCTGGACCAGTACCTCCAGGAAGACCTCGAGAAATTCAAGCCGCGCAAGGGCCAGCGGTTCGAGCACACCGAGTACGAAGCCAGCAAGATCCGGGTCACCCGGCGCCTGGCCGAGCGTGGTTATTTCGATGCCGACTTCACCCAGCGCCAGGTGCAGATCACCCGCGCCGAGAACGCGGCCGATGTCGATCTGACCTGGGACAGTGGCCGCCGCTACAACATGGGCGAGATCCGCTTCCATCAGGATTACTTCGTCGACAAGCTGTTCGACCCGCTGGTGTACTGGGACGAAGGCAGTTACTTCCACGAAGGTAAACTGGACCGCCTGCGCGAATCGCTGACCAAGCTCGATTACTTCAGCGTGATCGACATCCAGCCGCGCCCGGACCAGGCCGATGACAACGGCGATGTGCCGGTGGACGTCAACCTGACCCGCGCCAAGCGCACGATCTACACCGCCGGCCTGAGCTACGGCAGCGAGAGTGGCGCCGGTGTGCGCGGTGGTCTGGAGCGGCGCTTCCTCAACAGCCGCGGCCACAAGATGAACACCCAGCTCGACTATGCGCAGAAACGCAAGAGCCTGGTCACCAGCTACCGCATCCCGGGCTTTGCCTGGCTCGATGGCTGGTATGCGTTTACCGCCAGCGCCTATGACGAGCAGACCGATTACATCGACCTGCGCAACTTCAAGCTCTCGGCCAGCCGCAGCGGCGAGATCAACGAGTACTGGACCGCGATCGCTTCGATCAACGCCCTGCGTGAGCGCTGGCGCTACGCCTCGGGCACCGAGTTCACCGATGCGGTCTACAACACCTCCACGCTGGTCTACCCGCAGCTGGTCGCCGACTACGTCAACGTGGACGATGAGATGTTCCCGCGCCGTGGCCTCAGCGGCAGTGCCACCCTGCGTGGCGGCGTCGAAGGTGCGGGCTCGGACACCAGCTTCGTGCAGGCCAACATGGTGCTGCGCTGGTATGTGCCGATCGGCGACAGCGACCGCCTGATCCTGCGCGGCGAAGGTGGCACCACCTGGACCAGCGATCTGGTGGCGATGCCGCCGAGCCTGCGCTTCTTCGCCGGTGGCGACCGCAGCATCCGCGGCTATGCCTTCCGCGAAGTCGGCCCGCGTACCGCACCACCGGACAAGTACGCGCTCGGCGCGAAGAACCTGGTGGTCGGCTCGGCCGAGTATGAGCATTACTTCAAGGGCGGGCCATGGGGCGCGGCGGTATTCGTCGATACCGGCAGCGCGTTCGACAACACCATCGACCTGCACACCGGCGTGGGCTTCGGCGTGCGCTGGAAATCGCCGGTGGGCCCGGTGCGCGTGGATATCGCGCACGGCCTGAACAACCCGGATTCGCAGTTCCAGCTGTACCTGAACATCGGAGCGGACCTGTGAGCACGCCGACGCCTTCCGCCCCCGCCACCCCGCCGCCCCCGCGCGTGCGTTTCTACCGCAAGCGCCGCTTCTGGGCGTGGTCCGGTTTCACCGTGCTCGGCCTGGTGCTGTTGACCTTGCTGCTGGTGTACTGGCTGCTGCAGACCGTGGCGGGCCGCGATGTGCTGCTGGCCCAGGTGGTCGCGCGGTTGCCGGTCGGCGCCTCGCTCACCTGGAGCAAGGTCGATGGCCCGGTCGCCGGGCCGCTGGTGCTGCACGATCTGGACTTCCGCTACGACGACATCCATTTCACCGCCGAACGCGCCTACCTGGATCCGGACATCCGGCCGCTGCTGGGCCGCAAGCTGCAGCTCGATGCACTGCAGATCAAGAACGCCACGTTGAACCTGGCCAAGAGCGATGAGCCGTTCGAGCTGCCCTCGTGGCCGGACTCGCTGCCGCAGATTGAAATGCCGCTGGCGATCCAGGCCGACACCATCATCATCGATGGCTTCCGGATCACCCAGGCGCAGCAGCCGCTGATCGACATCGCCAAGGTGCGCGGTGGGCTGGAGATCGCCAATGGCGAATTCCGCGCGCGCCAGCTGATCGTGGACAGCAGCTACGGCGATTTCCGCGTGGACGGGCATTACCTGCCGCGCAGCGATTACGACACCGACATCACCCTCGGCGCGCTGATGCCGGCGCCGCGCGGGCGTACCCCGGCGCGCCTGGGCCTGGTCGCCCGCGGTGACCTGGGCCATATGGAAGTGGCGATCGCCGGCAATGCACCGGCACCGCTGCAGGCCAGCCTCGTGTTCGATGGCCGCACCGACCCGGTGTGGAAACTCGCTGCGCGCAGCAAGGAACTGGACCTGGCCCTGCTGGTGCCGGGGATGGACGCGAGCACCAGCACGCCGATGGCGCTGGAGGTGCAGGCCGACGGCAAGGGTGGCCAGGCCAATCTGCAGGGCAGCTTCAAGCAGGGCGACATCGCGGTGGAACTGGCACCGTCCAAGGTCGGCCTGGCCGACCAGGTACTGACCGTGTCGCCGCTGCAGGTGAAGGGCTTCGGTGGACAGGCGCGGCTGGAAGGCATTGCCGATTTCACCGACAAGGAAAATGCCAGCCTGCGCTTCTCCATCGTCGCCAACGACCTCACCTTCGTGCCCGCCGCCGATACCACCACCCCGGGCGCGGCTGCGCCGGTGCCGGTGACGCTGAGAGAAGCGCGCATGGGCCTGGCCGGCACGCTGAAGGCGTGGGCGGCGGTTGGCCGTGCCTCGGTGGAACGCGAGAAGCAGGTGGCCGATCTGCAGTTCGACGTGCGCGGCAATGACCAGGCCGCCGTGATCAAACAGCTGCAGGCCAGCACGCCGGGCGGTTCGCTCGACGTGACCGGGCAGGTGGCCTGGGCGCCGCAGTTGGATTGGGACGTGGCCGCCAAACTGGCCGGCTTCGATCCGGGCTACTTCGCGCCGGGCTGGGACGGCAAGCTGTCCGGTTCGTTTGCCTCGAAGGGCCGCCAGTTGCCCCCGCCCGCCGGCAGTCCGGCCGGTACCGCTGGCAGCTACGAAGCCACCGTCGATGTGCCCGGCATCAAGGGCACGCTGCGCAAGCGCGCGCTGGATGCACAGGGCAAGTTCGCGCTGCGCGGCGAGCAGGGCGAGGGCAACCTCCGGCTGGCGCTGGGCAACAGCCGCCTGACCGCCAAGGGCTCGGTCGGCGACCGCCTGGATATCGATGCGCAGCTGGAGCCGGTGCAGCTGGACGACCTGCTGCCCAACAGCAGCGGCAGCCTGCGCGGCCACGTGCTGATCAAGGGCGCGCGTACCGCGCCGGACATCACCGCCGATCTGGTCGGCAGTGGCCTGCGCTGGGACGACTGGAGCGCCGAGGCGATCAGCATCAAGGGGCGCCTGCCGTGGCAGGGCGACAGTGGCACGCTGGCGGTGCAGGGCAGCAAGGTCCAGGTCGGCATGCTGCTGGACACGCTCAACGTCAATGCACGCGGCAGCCTCTCCAATCTGCGCCTGGATGCACAGACGAAGAACGAGCTGGGTGCTGTCGCGCTGGAAGGCGGCGTTCGCCAGCAGGGCCAGACCTGGCGTGGCGATCTGACCGCGCTGCGCATCGCACCGATGAAGGGCGATGCCTGGAGCCTGCGCGCACCGGCCACCTTCAGCGTGCAGGGCAGCAACTTCACCCTGAGCGATGCCTGCCTGGGTGCCGCCACCGGCGGCGCGCTGTGCGCCAGCGCGAACTGGCCGCGCGAAGGGCTGCTGGTGCGGGGCGATGCCTTGCCGTTGTCGCTGGTGCAGCCGTGGCTGCCGCCGCAGTCCGGAAGGCGCATCTTCCTGCGCGGTGAAGTGAATCTGGATGGGCGCATCCGCCCCCGCGGCAACGCGTGGGAAGGCAGTGCCTCGGTCACCTCGCGCGAAGGCGGGGTACGCCTGGGCGACAACGCGCGTGGCGAGCTGGTGCGTTACGACCAGTTCTCGGTGAACCTGGAGATGACCCCGCAGCAGATCAACGCCAAGCTCGGTGTCGGTTTCCAAGGCGACGGCTTCGTCGATGCCAAGGTGCAGACCGGCTGGGATGCCAACGCGCCGCTGACCGGCGAGCTGTACATGAACATCGCGCGGCTGTACTGGCTGGAACTGTTCTCGCCCGACATCGTGCGCCCAACCGGCCTGATCGAAGGCCACGTGAGTCTGCGCGGCACCCGTGGTACGCCGTCATTGGGCGGTGAGGCCACGCTGAGCAAGTTCAATGGCGAGTTCCCTGCGCTCGGCCTGACCTTCGCCGAAGGCAAGGGCAGCTTCACCGCGCAGCCGGACGGCTCGGCCAAGATCACCGCGCAGGCCAACTCCGGCAAGGGCACGCTGTACGTGGATGGCGGGCTGTCGTGGTTCGGCGATGCACAGCCGCTGCAGCTGCATATCCACGGCGAAAACGTGCTGCTGGCCAACACCAGCGAGCTGCGCGTGATCGCCAACCCGAACCTGGACTTCACGTTGGCCGGCAGCGCGATGCAGCTGCGTGGCACCGTGCACGTCCCCGAAGCGGATCTGGACCTGGAGCGCCTGGATCGTGGCACCTCGGTCTCCGAAGATGTGGTGGTGCTGGACCCGGTCGATCCGGAAGAGGGGCCCAGCTCGCCGCTGGACATGGACCTGACCGTGAGCCTGGGCGACAAGGTCAAGATGGCCGGGTTCGGCCTGAAGGGTGCGCTGACCGGCAAGATGCAGGTGTGGGCACGCCCGGGGCGTGAGATGACCGCCAACGGCGGGCTGGAAGTCAGTGGGCGCTACAAGGCCTACGGCCAGGACCTGACCATCACCCGCGGCAACTTGAACTGGAACTACAACGCGGTCTCCGATCCGCGCATCAACATCCGTGCCCAGCGCGCCGTCGGCGATGTCACCGCCGGCATCGACGTGACCGGGCGGGCGCAGTCGCCGCGCGTGGATGTGTGGTCGGAACCGGCGATGTCGCAGTCCGAAGCACTGGCCTACCTGGTGCTGGGACGCAGCCTCACCGGTGCCAGCAGCGATCAGGCCCAGCAGGTCAACGCGGCCTCGGCGGCGCTGTCGGCCGGCAGCGGCCTGCTCGCCTCGCAGCTGGGCGCCAAGCTTGGCCTGGACGACGCCGGCGTGAGCCAGTCGCGCGCGCTGGGTGGCTCGGTGATCGGCTTCGGCAAGTACATCTCGCCCAAGCTGTACATCGGCTACGGCGTCTCGCTGGTCGGCAGTGGCTCGGTGCTGACGCTGAAGTACCTGCTGCGCCGTGGCTTCGATGCGGAGCTGGAATCGAGCACGGTGGAGAACCGTGGGTCGTTGAACTGGCGGCGCGAAAAATGACGTCGTGCACTGCCGGGTTGCAGGTGCCTGCAACCCGGCAGGCGATTGCCGTTGGTCATGCGGCCGTGGTCATCTTCGGGACGCGCTGAAGTTCCTGCGCAGGTCCATGGACCAGTACACCAGTGAGAGCGCGATCCCCGCCACCGGCCAGATCACGCCGAGGACCAGTGGCAGTGCATTGGCCTCGCGGTGTGGATCCGCGCCACGCGTCCTGGCGCGCGTCATCGCGATGAGGGCCAAGCCGAATACCCAGGCGCGGTCGAGCGACATCAACAACAGTCCATCCATTCCCAGCGCCCGCTGTGCCCACATCGCGGTTCCCACCGCAGCGGCCGCTGTCGGCAGGAAGGCCCAGCGCAGCCAGGCCGGTCCACGTGCATCGCTTTCATGGGCGCACTGCCAGCGCAGCAACGCCCTGTAGCCGAGCAACAGCAGCCAGCTGGCAGGTAACAGCAGGGTCGCCACCGCAATCATCATCCCACCCCGGTACGCATCCACTGCGGGGCTGGCGTGGACGCCCCACGCGGTTATCAGCCCCATGAAGAGGCCGATGATCGCGCACCGCAGCGCGCCGTAGCGAAGGTGAACGCGATGCGATGGCTCGCCGAACCTCGCCCAGAAGCCGACCTGCACCGGGTCCAGCCCCGCGGGCACCTCTTCTGCCGGCCAATACTCCAGTGCGGCCAGCAGGTAAGGGGTGTCACGGGCACGGGTGGTGACGATCGCCTCGAGACGGTTGCGCCAATGCGGACGCTGCTCACCCAGTCGCGCCACGACCTCATCGACTTCCTGCGTGGACAGATAGCGATCACTGCATCGTTCATAGGCGACGCGGAGCGCGCCCCGCGACGTGGGCAGCAGCAGCCAAGCCTGTCGACACCGCCGGCCCACTGCCGCCAGCCATAGCGGATCGAGGTCAAGCGCAATATCGTCCCAGTCAAACGCCTGCATCACTACGTTGAAGTGCGCCTCCGACAGCGGCGGATGTTCCCGCTGCAGGTGGTCCAGCAGTGCCCATCCAACGTCGTTGCGAAACCGCAGCGACCAGCCCAGCGCCCGGTCCTGCAGCAGCACGGCCAATGCGGATGCATCGGCGACTGCCGCGTACTGGACGAGCTCAAGTGCCGCGACATGCGGGTCCAGAACCGGCGCAGCCGGTCCGGTGACGGCGACCCGTGGAGCAGCGGGCGGTTCTACACCCGCTTGTCGGGCGTCGAATGCGTCGGACGCATCGTGTCGCTCGTCTGTCGCGCTGCGGCACAGTGCAAGCGCATGCTGGTAGCAGGCATGCAGGTCCTGGAAGGCGTCCGCATCGTCATCGGGCCGGTTGGAGCGCAGCAGGCGTGCATAGGCGCGTTTGATCGCGCGCTCGTCGCCCTGTCCGGCAAGTTCCAGCAGTTCCTCGCCTGCACTCACGATTCAGCCTCCAGCGCATCCAGCGCCGCGCTGAACGCCTCGCGCTGTTCGGAAATACGTCCGATGTCCTGGTCTTCCAGGGTTGAACGAAACTGTGCCAGCCATGCCTGCACCTGGTCCCGTTCGTCGATGTACTCCGCATACACCCGCTCGGCGCGTGCCATCAGCGCCACGTTCGGCAGATGCTCGCGCGGGTGCACTTTCAGTGCCTGCAGCGCGGCCAACCGCACTTGGATCTGTGCAGCATCCAGCGCGCCCTCATTGCGCTGCAGCACCAGGTCGTGTCTGCGACCGTCGCTGGTGTCGGTGATCTCTACCTGTAGCAGGCCGTCGACGTCGTAGGTAAAGCGAACGCGGAAACTGCCATCGCCACCGCGGGTGGCATCGATGGGTATTTCCAGCCGGCCGAGCATGATGTTGCGTTCCACCACGGGATGTTCGCCCTGGTAGACACCGACCGACAGAATCTTCTGCTTGTCCGACACCGGGCTGATCGACTGCTCACGGCTTACCGGCACCACGCTGTTGCGCGGAATCAGCGGGAGGAAGTAACCCGGGTGATAGCGACCGCGTTCGTCCATCCGCGATATGTCGATGCCAAGCGTGTAGGGGCACACGTCAGTCAACACGACTTCATTCAGATCGACGGCCCGTTCCTTCAGGCCCGCCGCGAGGGTGGCCCCCAGCGCGATGGCCTGGTCCGGGTGGATGTGCCGCAATGGCAGGCGGCCCAGTAGCCGTGTCGCAAGTCGCCCGACCATCGGCATGCGCACCGCGCCGCCAACCAGCACCACGTCATCAATCTGATCGGCCCCCAGCCGCGCGTCACGCAGCGCTCGCTCGATGGGCAGGCGCATGCGCTGCAGCAACGGTGCGGCAAGCGTCTCGAAGCGCTCCGCGGTGCAGTCCCATTGCACCACCGCACCCAGCAGCTGGATCTGCGGTGTGCTGTCGCCACGGGTCGACAGGCCTTGCTTGAACGCTTCCATCTGCTGGCGCAGGCGTGCCAGCTCCGACGCCGGCAACCGTTTCAGATCGGTGGCCGTATCGGTCGCGAACGCCTGCAGCAGCACGTCCAGGAAATCCTCGCCACCCAGGAACGTATCGCCCGCCGACGCATGCACCTCGACGACGCCATCGAACAACTCAAGGATCGACACATCGAACGTGCCACCGCCCAGGTCCAGCACCAGGACCCGGCCTTCGCCCTCGCGGTCGCGCAGACCATAGGCCAACGCGGCGGCTGTCGGCTCATTGATCAAGCGTTCAACGCGGATGCCGGCCAACTCTCCCGCCGTGCGCGTGGCCTTGCGCTGCGCATCGCTGAAGTAGGCCGGCACGCTGATCACGGCCTCTTCGATACGAACCCCCAGCGCCGCCTCGGCGTCGGCAAGCAGCGATCGCAGTACAAGGGCGGAAAGCTCCTCAGGGCGGAACCGGCGCTCCCCGAGCATGACCTCGTGGTCGGTACCCATGAGTCGCTTGAAGGTTGCCGTCGTCAGTTGGGGGTGGGTCACCAGCCGCTCCCGGGCGGCCCTCCCGACCAGCACCGTATCGTCCTCCAGGCTGACCACCGAGGGTGTCAGCAGTTCACCATAAGCGTTGGAAAACAGGCGGCCTCCTTGGCCGTCATGCACCCCGATCAACGAATGCGTCGTGCCCAGATCGATCCCTACGATCATCCCTGCCATCTCCCCCTGAGAAGCGCTGATTCTAGCCAGCCCCGGCCACCCCTGACCATCGGCCGTTGCCCTGCGGGGCCTCAGTGGCTAAGGTTTCGGGCTGTTCTGACGTACCGGATGTGCCCATGTCTTCACGCAAACCCCTCACCGCCGCGCTGGCGCTTGGCCTGACCCTCGCCGCCGGCGCCCATGCCGACGAAGGCATGTGGATGCCGACCCAGCTGCCGGACCTGGCCAAACCGCTGAAGGCGGCCGGCTTCAAGGGCAACCCGGGCGACCTGGCCAACGTCACCGCGCCGCCGCTGAGTGCGGTGGTGCGTGCCGGTGGCGGGACCGGTTCGTTCGTCTCCGACGACGGCCTGCTGCTGACCAACCACCATGTGGCCATGGGCGTGATCCAGTACAACACCTCGCCCGAGCACAACCTGATCAACGACGGCTTCATCGCCAAGGGCCGCAGCGATGAGCGCGCGGCCAACCCGGATTTCCGCGTGCTGGTCACGGTCGGGTTCGACAAGGTCACCGATGAAGTGCTGCGCGATGCGCGCGGCAAGACCGGACGGGCGTATTTCGATGCGGTCGACCGCGCCAGCAAGCAGCTGGTGGCCGACTGTGAGAAAGAAGGCAACATCCGCTGCAGCGTGGCGGACATGTACTACGGCACCGATTTCTATCGCATCCGCCAGCTTGAGCTGAGCGATGTGCGCCTGGTCTACGCGCCGCCGCGCGCGATCGGCAATTATGGCGATGAGATCGACAACTTCATGTGGCCGCGCCACACCGGTGATTTCACCCTGCTGCGTGCCTACGTGGGCAAGGACGGCAAGCCCGCGCCGTACAGCGTGGACAACGTGCCGTACCACCCGCCGGCGCACCTGAAGATGGCGATCGACGGGCCGAAGACCGGCGACTACGCGATGCTGGCCGGTTACCCGGGCATCACCTACCGCCATCGCACCGCCGCGGAATTCGCCGGCCAGATCGATGCCGTGCTGCCACGCCGCGTGGCGGTGTTCCAGCAGATGATCGACACCATCGAAGCGGCCAGTGCGAAGGATGCGCAGGCACGCACCCGTTACGCCTCGCAGCTGCAGTCGCTGAAGAACAACCGCAAGCGCGCCGCTGGCGAGCTGGAAGGCCTGCTGCGCAGCGATGCCAAGGCGCAGCGTGCCGCCGATGAGGCAGCGATGCTGCAGGCCACCGACGCGACGTACCGGGGCGACATCCAGTCCCTGCTGAGCTCGCTGTCCAGCGGCGCCTCGGTGGGCGAGCGCGATCTGCTGCTCGATCTGCTCGCGGCGCAGAGCCAGCTGCTGCGCTCGGCACTGACCCTGGAGCGCCTGCGCATCGAATCGGCCAAGCCCGATGCCGAGCGTGACACGGGCTACCAGCAGCGCGATCTGGCCTTGATCGAGGGCGTGCTCAAGCAGGTCCAGCGCCGCTACGATCCGGCCATCGAAAAAGCGCTGCTGACCACGTTGCTGACCCGCTACCAGCAGCTGCCCGACGCGCAGCGCGTGCCCGCGTTCGACGCGGCCTTCGGCCGCACCCCGGCCGCGCTGGCCAAGACCCTGGATACGCTGTACGCCACCACGCGCCTGGGCGACGAAGCCGAGCGGCTGTCGCGCTTTGCCGCGGCGAAAGAGGGCAAGGCGCTGGCACGCGATCCGCTGATCGATCTGGCCGGCCCGCTGGTCGCCGCGCAACTGCGCCTGGATGACGAGCGCAAGACCCGCGAAGGCGAGCAGCTGCGCCTGCGCCCGGCGTACATGCAGGCGCTGTTCGCCTGGCGTGCCAAGCAGGGCCGCGCGGTCTACCCGGATGCGAACCGTACCCTGCGCATCAGCTACGGCAAGGTCGAGGCGCTGTCGCCGCGCGATGCGGTGCATTTCGACCCGGTAACCACTGTGGCCGGGATCGTCGAGAAGAACACCAACGCCTACCCGTTCGATGCGCCCAAGCCGCTGCTGGACGCGATCGCCAAGGGTGATTTCGGCTCCACCGCCGATCCGGTGCTGAAGACCCAGACGGTCAACTTCCTGACCAACCTGGACACCACCGGCGGCAACTCCGGCTCACCAGTGCTCAATGCCAAAGGCGAACTGATCGGCCTGAACTTCGACAGCAATTGGGAGTCGGTCAGCGCCAGCTGGTGGTTCGACCCGCGCTTCAAGCGCGCGGTGCACGTGGACATGCGCTACCTGCGCTGGCTGCTGGCCAAGGTCTACCCGGCACCCGAACTGCTGAAGGAAATGGGCGTTCCGGCCGAATAAGGCACGGCGGCCCGCCCTGGAACGCCACGACCAACGGTCGTGGCCTACACTGCGGGCTGCTCTCACGGAAACACCCGCGTGGTCTCCAGCTGGATCCTGCTGTTGGTGTCAGTGGCCTATGCCGCGCTGCTGTTCGGCGTGGCGTGGTGGGGCGACCGTCGCCCGATGTACCCGGATCGCCCGTGGCTGCGCCCGGTGGTCTACAGCCTGGCACTGGCCGTGTACTGCTCGTCATGGACGTTCTACGGTGCGGTCGGCACGGCGGTGCGCAATGGCATCGGCTACCTGCCGATCTACCTGGGGCCCCTGCTGCTGTGGGTGTTCGGCTGGCGGATCATCGAGCGCCTGGCGCTGATCGCACGCAGCCAGAACGTGGTCTCCATCGCCGATTTCATCTCCTCGCGGTTCGGCCGCTCGCGCCGCCTGGCCGCACTGGTGGCGGTGATCGCGTTGATCGGCATCGTGCCGTACCTGGCCCTGCAGTACAAAGCCGTCGCGATGAGCCTGCAGGTGCTGACCGGCAACGTCGGCCCGACTGGCTTCTTCACGGATCCCGCGTTGTACGTGGCGTTGCTGATGGCGCTGTTCGCCACGCTGTTCGGTACCCGCCAGGTGGATGCCACCGAGCACCACCACGGCATGATGCTGGCGATCGCGCTGGAATCGATGATCAAGCTGATCGCGATGGTCGCGCTGGGCCTGTTCGCCTACCTGTGGCTCAACGACCGCACCGATGCGGTGATCGAGTCGGCGCATACGCTGTTCACCGGCTTGCCACCGGTCGGGTTCATTTCCCAGACGCTGCTGAGTTTCCTGGCCATCATCTGCCTGCCGCGCCAGTTCCATGTGGCGGTGGTCGAGTGTGGCGATGTGCGGGATATCCGCCGCGCGCGCTGGATGTTCGGGGCCTACCTGGTGATCATCTCGGCGATGGTGATTCCGATCGCCACCGCCGGCGTGACCCTGTTCGGCACCGGTGGCAGTGTCGCCGACGACAGCATGGTGCTGGCCCTGCCGCTGGCCGAAGGTCGCAAGTTCCTGGCGCTGGTCGCCTATGTCGGCGGCTTCTCGGCTGCGACCGGCATGGTCATCGTGGCCTCCATCGCGCTGGCGACCATGGTCAGCAACGATCTGGTGATGCCGGTCCTGCTGCGCCGCAGTGGCGATCATCAAGAGGCGGCGGATGTCGCTTCGCGCGTGTTGTGGATTCGCCGTACCGCGATCCTGCTGCTGGCGCTGGTGGCCTACAGCTATTACCGCGGCAGCAGCAACGACAGTACCCTGGCCTCCTACGGCCTGATGGCCTTCGCTGCAGTCGCGCAGTTCGCCCCGGGGCTGATCGGCGGGCTGTACTGGCGCGGTGCCAGCCGCCGCGGCGTCGAAGTCGGCATGCTGCTCGGCTTCGGCACCTGGGTATACACGCTGCTGTTGCCGGCGCTGACCCAGGCCGGCTGGATGTCGTCGGCCTGGCTGGTGCAGGGCCCGTTCGGGATCGGCTGGCTGCAGCCGCAGCACCTGTTCGGCATGAGCGGCTGGGACCCGCTGACGCACGGCACGTTCTGGTCGCTGCTGGTCAATGTCGCGGCGATGGTGCTGGTCTCGGTGCGCTGGCGCCCGGGCGTGGATGAACGCCTGCGTGCGGCGCCGTTCCTGGATCCCTACGCGCAGCGCCCATCGGTGGCCGGTGCGTGGCCGGGAAACGTGCATGTCGGTGACCTGTTGGCGCTGGCCTCGCGCGTGGTGGGCGACCGTCATGCCCGTCGATCGTTCTTCGAGCAGGCGCAGTCCATGGACCGCGAGCTGCAGGCCTCCGCGCCGGCGGACCGTGCCTGGGTGCAGTTCACCGAGCGCCTGCTGGCGGCCTCGATCGGCGCGGCGTCGGCCCGCCTGCTGCTGACCAGTCTGCTGCGCGGTTCGGGCATGGACCTGGGCGAAGTGGTGGCGGTGCTCGACGAGGCAGGCCAGGAACTGCGCTTCAACCGCGAGATTCTCTCCACCACCCTGGAGAACATCAGCGCGGGGGTCAGCGTGGTCGATCCGGACATGCGCCTGACCGCCTGGAACCGCCGCTACCAGCAGATGTTCGGGTACCCCGACGGGATGCTCTACGTGGGCCGGCCGGTCGCCGACCTGATCCGCTACAACGCCGAGCGCGGTGAGCTCGGCGAGGGCGACATCGAGCTGCAGATCAACCGCCGCATCGGCTACATGCGAGCCGGCTCGCCGCACATCTTCGAGCGCACCCGCAGCGACGGCAAGGTGATCGAGATGCGCGGGCAGGCGCTGCCCGGCGGTGGCTACGTCACCAGTTACAACGACATCACCGACTACAAGCACGCCGAGCGCGCGCTGCTGGAAGCCAACGAAACGCTGGAACAGCGCGTGGCCGAGCGCTCGCATGAAGCCGAAGTGGCCCAGCAGTCCAAGACGCGCTTCCTGGCCGCGATCAGCCACGACGTGCTGCAGCCGCTCAATGCTGCCCGTCTGTTCGCTTCAGCGCTGCGTGAGAGCCACCACAACAACGAAGAGCAACGGCATCTGGCCGAGCGCGTGGATGCCTCGTTGCGTGCAGCCGAGGAACTGCTGGATGGCCTGCTGGATGTCTCCCGTCTGGATGCCGGTGGCCTGCATCCGGTGATCGGTGACTTCGATGTCAGCCTGCTGATGCGCGAGCTGGCGGCGCAGTACTCGCCCGTCGCAGCCGGCCGTGGGTTGCGCATGGATCTGTTCGCGCGGCCGGCCTGGGTGCGCAGCGATCGCCGCCTGCTGCGCCGCGTGCTGCAGAACTTCCTGGCCAATGCGCTGCGCTACACGCGCCAGGGCCGCATCGTGCTGGCCGTGCGCCATCGCGGGCCGGAAGTGGAACTGCAGGTATGGGATACCGGCCCGGGCATTCCCGAACACCACATGCAGCAGATCTTCGATGAGTTCCATCGCTACCAGCAGCCGTTCGACTGGGGCGAGCAGGGCCTGGGGCTGGGCCTGTCGATCTGCCAGCGTATCTCGCGCCTGCTCGATCACCGCCTCAACGCCCGCAGCCGGGTCGGCAGCGGCAGCATGTTCTCGATCCTGCTGCCCCTCGTGGCGGCCCCGGCCTTGCCGACCGCAGACGCACTGCCGGCACCGAGCCCGGTCACCCGCGCCGATTCACTGGCCGGCATGCGCGTGCTGTGCGTGGATAACGATCAGGAAATCCTGGATGGCATGCGGGCGCTGCTGGGCCGTTGGCAGGTGCAGGTGATCACCGCCAGCACCGTCGACCAGGCACTGGAGAAAGTGGTCGAACGGCCGGACGTGATGTTGGTCGATTACCACCTGCATGACCGCCTGGACGGGCTGGATACCTTGGTGGCGCTGGGCCAGAAGGCCGGGCGTGCGATTCCGGGGGCGCTGCTCACCGCCGACGGCCGCGACGAGCTCAAGCGGATGGCGCGTGACCGCGGCTATCGGTTGTTGACCAAACCGATCAAGCCGGCCTCCCTGCGGGCCTTCCTGGCCGCCTTCCACGACACCCGCGGCGATCTCTAGCCGTGGGGCGGGCGTGACCGCCGGTCAGGCCACGGCGCCGCTGAGATGTTCGTACAGGATGGTCGAGCCGATGATGATCAGGATCAGGCCGCCGATGATCTCCGCGCGCTTGCCGACCATGCCGCCCAGCACGCGGCCGAGCATGATGCCGGCGGTCACCATGGTGAGCGTGCACAGGCCGATGATCAGCGCCATCACACCGATATGCACGTCGAGGAAGGCCAGGCCGATGCCGACTGCCATCGCATCGATGCTGGTGGCGAAGCCGGTCATTGCCAGGCGCCAGAAGCCATGGTGCTTGCTGGTGTCTTCCTCGTCGCCGCCCTCGTCGGGGCGCAGGCCGTTGATGATCATGTGCACGCCCAGCGCACCGAGCAGGCCGAACGCGATCCAGTGATCGAAGGCCTCCACATACGCCAGCGCAGCGCGGCCGAGCAGCCAGCCGATCACAGGCGTGATGCCTTCGATGACACCGAAAATCAGGCCGGCGCGCAAGGCGTCGGAAAAGCGTGGCTTGCGCATGGCCGCGCCCTTGCCGATGGCAGCAGCGAAGGCATCGGTGGACATGGCAAAGCCGATCAGCAGGATCGAAGTGGGGGACATTGGGATACGCGACAGGTCGGGCGAGAGCGAGCAACGGACCGCGGACGCGCCCAACCTGTCGTTGCGCACGCGGACCGCTGGTCTCGCCAACCAAGATGGTTGCCCGCACCACGGCGCACTGGCCGAGTATGTTGATACGGGCGATTCCTTCAGCAGGAATCCGGCTACTCCCCAAGGGGACGCGAAGCTTAGCACCGGGCCCGCGGCGTGGAGCGTTTGCCGCGAATTGCGCAGGTCACGCTGGAATTCATAGCTCCGGCTATAACGCCTACTCTTCTTCCGGCGGCAACACGATCTGTTCGTCGTCGATGGCCAGCTTGCCGGCCATCAGCACCGCCTGGGTGCGGTTGGTGACACCGAGCTTGCGCAGGATCGCGGTGACGTGGGCTTTGATCGTCGCTTCGGAGACATTGAGGTCGTAGGCGATCTGCTTGTTGAGGCGGCCGGCGCCGAGCATCTGCAATACCCGGAACTGCTGCGGGGTCAGCTCGCGCAGGCGCTGGCCGATCTCGCGTTCCTCGCGCCCGGTCTGGGGCACGTTGTGCGCTTCCGGCGGTGCCCAGGTCTCACCATCCAGGATGGTGCCCAGTGCATGGCCGATCGTGTCCGAATCGGCGGATTTGGGGATGAAGCCGAAGGCGCCATGGTCGAGCGCGCGGCGCATCACCGTCGGCTCTTCGCGTGCGGACACCACCACCACCGGCAGCTGCGGGTGCAGGGCACGCATATGCACGAGGGCGTTGAAGCCCTGCGCACCGGGCATGTTGAGGTCCATCAGGACCAGGTCGGCGTCGGTGTGCTGGTCGGCCAGCTGGTACAGCGCTTCCACGCTGTCCGCTTCGTACAGCTGCACGCCGGGGATGACGCGTTGCACGGCCCCGCGAAGGGCTTCGCGGAACAGCGGATGGTCATCGGCAATCAGGAGGGTCGTCATGGTGGGGGCCATGTTGCGGAGGCGTGCAGCGACGCAACGAAAAGGTCTATCGAGATGACAGCCCCCTGAGTCAGGGGGCGGCCGCGAAGCGGCGGGGTGTGGGTGCTGGTGAGGCGGGGCCCACGATCCGCTTGCGGATCGTGGGAGCGACAGCGCGAAGGCGATGACGCGGCCCCATCCTGCGCCTGCACGGTGAAGGGTTACTTCACTTCACTTTGCGCTCTTCCACCAGCGAGGCCACGACCGACGGATCGGCCAGGGTCGAGGTGTCGCCGAGCTGGTCCGGGGCGTTCTCGGCGATCTTGCGCAGGATGCGGCGCATGATCTTGCCCGAGCGCGTCTTGGGCAGGCCCGGTGCCCACTGCAGATGGTCGGGCGCGGCGATCGGACCGATTTCCTTGCGCACCCAGGCCACCAGCTCCTTGTGCAGTGCATCGCTCGGCGTCTCGTCGGCGATCAGGGTCACGTAGGCATAGATGCCCTGGCCCTTGATGTCGTGCGGGAAGCCGACCACGGCCGCTTCGGCCACCTTCGGGTGCGAGACCAGCGCGCTTTCCACCTCGGCGGTGCCGATGCGGTGGCCGGAAACGTTGATCACATCGTCCACGCGGCCGGTGATCCAGTAGTAGCCATCCTCGTCACGACGGCAGCCGTCTCCGGTGAAGTAGCTGCCCGGGTAGGTGCGGAAGTAGGTATCGATGAAACGCTGATGGTCGCCGTAGACGGTGCGCATCTGGCCCGGCCACGAATCGCGGATGATCAGGTTGCCTTCGGTGGCCCCCTCCTGGATCTCGCCATCGGCATTGACCAGCGCCGGCTGCACGCCGAAGAAGGGCAGGGTGGCCGAGCCCGGCTTGAGATCGACCGCGCCCGGCAGCGGGGAAATCAGGATGCCGCCGGTTTCGGTCTGCCACCAGGTATCCACGATCGGGCAGCGACTGTCGCCGACCACTTCGTAGTACCAGCGCCACGCTTCCGGATTGATCGGCTCGCCGACACTGCCGAGCAGGCGCAGCGAACTGCGCGAGGTACGCTTGACCGGTGCATCGCCTTCGCGCATCAACGCGCGGATCGCGGTGGGGGCGGTGTAGAAGATGGTGACCTGGTGCTTGTCGATCACTTCCCAGAACCGCGAGGTGTTCGGGAAGTTCGGCACGCCTTCGAACATCACCGAGGTCGCGCCATTGGCCAGCGGACCGTACACGATGTAGCTGTGGCCGGTGACCCAGCCGACATCGGCGGTGCACCAGTAGATGTCGTCCTCGCGCAGGTCGAACACCGCTTCGTGGGTGTAG
>Ga0213826_1000521_pt1 | contig 19493 bp, 34 predicted proteins | sample MC6MC0899MG_FD_180668 | JGI IMG/M metagenome (GOLD analysis project Ga0213826, IMG submission 180668) | Enriched soil aggregate microbial communities from Iowa State University, Ames, United States - MC6-MC0899-MG | ecosystem: Environmental > Terrestrial > Soil > Unclassified | place: USA: Iowa...
AGGCAACGGTCTTGAAAACCGTCGATGGGCAACTATCCTAGAGTTCGAATCTCTACGCTTCCGCCATATTCAAAGCCCTGATTATTCAGGGCTTTTTGCGTTTTTGGGGCGTAGAAAAACTACCCATTGGAACACCCTTGGGAATGTTGCCCCAATCCTAGTATTAGGACGCGTCCTAAAACTTTGATTATTTGGTCGGCTTGGCCAGCGCCCCGACGCGTCGGTAAACCCTTTCGGTGATATCTCCTTTCGTGTGGCCCAACAGCAGACTGGCGTGGTCTACATCGGCGATTTCCGAGGCGGCCTTGGGTCGAATGTCACGGAATTGGAACTGACTGATTCGGCTGGCCAGCACCTGGTCTCCAGCAGCTACGGCTTCCTTCACGGCGTCTTCCCTAGCATCATCCCAGCGGTGGCGTAGCATCGGTGCAGTAACCCGCTTTCCCCCATCGGTTAGGATCAAGTAAGGCGACCCGTGCGCCGAGTTGCGCTTCAGGATCTCTTCGATGAGGACGCCCAGGCCGCTGGCCATTCCGTCCACCTCCAGCATGATTCTCAGCTTCTTGTTAGTCTTCTTCTGCTTCACGCCGAGGGCCTTGTCCTCGATGTCGTCCTTCCTCATCACCAGCACGTCCGCAGGGCGCTGGCCTGTCAAGTACGCCAAGTCCATGGCGACCTTCAACTCTTCAACTGCTTTTGCGTAAACCGCCTTCCATACCGCGTCATTGGCGTAGAAGTCTCGCGGCATTTCCTTGTTCTTGCGCACGCCCTGGCAAGGGTTTTCCTTTGTCGTGAGGCCCCATTCACGGGCCAGGTTGTACACATGAGACAGGAGCGCGATCTCCCTGTTTGCCCGGACCGGCGCTGATCGTGCGTCCCGGTACTGAGCTACCAATGCTGGCGTAATTGCATCAATGCGCGCCTCTTCGAAGAATGGGCGAAGCTGGCGCAGCTCTGCGAGGTTGTCCTTCTGAGTGCGGGGCGCCTTCTTGGGAATGATGTCCCGCTCATATCGATCAAAGATCGCCTTCATGAGCAGTAGATCTCGTGGTTTGTCCTTAGCTTCCAGCTCGGCCCACTTCAATCTGGCCACGTTCAGGTCTGGCCCTAGGGCGATTTCTTTTCCCGATTTGTCGAGGTAGTAGTAGCTGATCCAGACCTTGCCGCTTTTGCGCTTGCGCTTGCGTTCGTAAAGCCGGGGAGGAAGGTGGCGGTTTTCAGACTTGCGTGGGCGCATATCACCTCACCTTTGAAAAATCCGGCGTCCAAGCCGGCACGGGCGGTGGGGGTGGCGGCGCCAGTGGCACCACCTCAAGGGTTACGCCCAGCTTCATGCGGGCGTATTGGCGGCCCACCAGGGGCCGGCCGCCGCGGCTCTCGACGAAGTGCCAGCCGCGTTCGTTGAGCCAGCGGCGCTGCCAGCCCCTGGCCTTGTAGCCGGTCAGGTCTGCCAGCTCTTCGTCCGAAAGGATCTCGGTTTCCATGGGATGGTCTCCACGCCGCCGGTGGCGGCAGGTTGGTGGTCAGTCGACCTGGTAGTAGACGTAGCAGTCGACGCCTTGAGACTTGAGTGACTCATGCATGGCCTGCACTCCGGCGGTGTGCTGGTTTCCCTGGCCTGGCCAAGGGGTGGCCAGATGCAGGCCTTGTCGGTGGTAGCCGTGCTTCTTCTGGATGTAGCCAGGCAGGCCGTGCTCTGTGTCCAGACGCATGCCGGGCACCGGGATTACCACTCGATCGAGGTTCGCGCTCCCGCCATCATTTGTGCATGCCGCTGCAGCGGCTTTCCCGGCTGCAAGTGCGATGGCGATCTTCGACCCAAGGGTCTTCAATTCTTCCGTTGTCATGGCAATAGGGCTCCGCGCCCGCGGGCCATTGCCGGCGGGCTGTGTTGGAAGTGATGGGTTACTTGGTCAGTTCGTGGCCGAACGGCACGCGGAAGCCGGAGGCGTTGCGGTGGCCACCACCGCCGTACTGCTTGGCGATTTCCGACACGTCGAGGCCTTCGTCAGTGCTGCGCAGGCTGAACACTCGGCCTTCAGGGGTATCCCAGTAGCAGGCGGCGAACGGTTCGCCCTGGGCCATGAGGTGACCCGCGTCGCTGGTGAGCGTGTACGGCAGGCTTGCCACCGGTACATCGTGACCGGCTATGGCCAGGCGCCGCTTGGTTACGCCCACCAGCTCGGCAATGTCCTTGTGGTGCTTTCGCTCAATCGCGGCGCCGTCCGAACGGAGGGTTTCCACATCGGCTGCCATGAGCTTGTCCCAGACTTCGAAGTCATAGGGGTAGCTGAACAGGTTGGCCTGGATCTCGCGAGTGCCCTCAAGCTGGAATAGCCAGAGGTCGCGGTCCTCGATGTGTCGCAGCAGCATTGGAGGCTCTTGACCGGGGAAGAAGTGGTCCCAGGCGAGCATCGCGCCGCTGCGGTGCATGTCGAAGCAGCAGGCGATTGCTGGTGAGTTCTGCGAACTCATGAAGGTGTGCGCGCTTTCCCAGCCCAGCGCCGTAGATCCGTCGGCATGCCGGCCGTCTAACCGAATGCCGGCATGAAAAGGCGGGAATTTGGCAAGATCCTCAGACGCCGATTTGTGATGGTCCAGGATGATGATGCTCCGGGCTTTCCAGCTGATCCGCGCGAGCACGTCGTACTTGTAGCTGAAGTCGACGATGATCACGTCTTTGTCGGTGACATCAGGTGGCTCCTGACCGTGCACACCGGCCACAAACTCGACCTGGTCGCCCAGGGCCTTGCGAACGACCCAGGCGCCGCCGAACCCATCGGCGCAGTTGCCGTGGTAGATGCACATCGTTTTGCGTTCAGACATAAGGGATCCTCGCCCGCTCACAGCGGCGGGCATACATGGTTAAATGGTGCCCCCAAACAAGGAGCATTGAAATGGCGAAGGAAGCCAGGAAGCCGTTCGGCTACGTAGCGGTCACACTGATACCTACAGGCATCGGATTTGTTATGGGCGGGCTGCTGTCAAACCAGCTGGCATTCATCTACAGCGGCCTTGGCTTGGCTATACCGGGGGTGTTGATGGCTGCGACGCACTTCTTGGCGGTGCGTCGGCGGGCTTGAGTTTTAGGGGATGCGGCTTTGCGTTTGGCTGCAATAGCGCTTTTAATCAACCCTCACCATAACTAGAGGGATCTTGAAGTGAATGATTGGGTGGACTTTTTCGAGGATTTTCCGGAATACGACGATTCCGATCCTAGTAGCAAAAAAAAGAGGCCGGCTTTGGATAGGGAGCAGGTCCAGCACAGGAAGAACGAGAGGGACGAAGTTCAAGCAATGCTTGATGCCGCTCTTCTTCAGAATCCTCTGAAGAAAGTAAGGTAGTTCGAGCTTGGGCGTCCGCATTAATGGGTTGCGGACGCGACCAGTTCCTTCGGCACCTGGACGGTATCGCCGAGCTTGAATCGGACATAGCCTCGGCAGAACGCGACAAGAGCTGTTCGGCCGTAGCACCATCCTGCGTCGGCAGGTCCACCAGCGCAGCGAATATCCTGAGGAAGGCCGGGGATGTGCTGTGCGCTGCCATTGTGCTTATCGATCATCGGGCCGCCTACCGCCCAGTCTTCCCAAGGGTTGAAGCGCTTGGTGTGCTCAATGGCCTGGCCTTGGTACCGAGCGAAGACCCGCCAAGGCACGCCGTTGTAGCCGGGAGGCTCCAAGTACACATCAAAGCCTTCGGCCTTGCCGACTGCCCAGCCCAGCGCCTCACCGGAAAGGTTGGATACCCTCACTTCGATCAGGTCGGTCATGGCATCTGCTCTCCGCGCTGAGCGGCAACGCTCACAATCGCCTCGCGAGCAGCTTTTCTGCGGTCACCCTGGATGAACTCGCTATTCACCCAGATCATGGTGTCATCGGCCCAAACAGCCTCGGAATCACCTGAGCCCTCTACGTGGATTTGGATGCCGAGATCGATGGCCAAGCAGAACGCATCGCCGTCATCAATCAGAGGCCGCCAGTACAGCCATTTCGAAGCAGGTGGCTGCGGCTCCGGGATGACCCTTCGCAGAAACGACCCCTTAAAAACATCTTCTTCGGTCCAGCGGACTTCTAGCCCTGCAGCTTTCGCCGCAAAGCGCAGCATTTGCTCATCATTCACAGCTGATACCTCTCATCAATCCAGCGCCCAGGCGCCAGAGCGGGTGTAGGTTCGGGTTGGGTTTCGTGCGGGGAGAGCTGGCGCTAGTTGCTGGCCTGGTGGTTTCCACCGGTGACGCCGTTCGATCGCGTGCAGTTCTTGCCACAGTTCGCGCCACGGTGTGGAGCCGGCGCAGCTCTTGAAGTAGCGGCCGCTCCCGCCATCCCAGAACCGGTAGACGGTGCACCCCTCGATGGTGAAAAGCCGGTCAACATTGAAGTCAGAGGCGACGCGCGTGGTGGCTTCAGCCGCTTTCTGGCAGCCGGCCAAGGTGATCAGCAGCAGGAGGCGGATCATTGGCTCATCTTGCGCTGGTGGTCGGCGTATGCCTCCGCGTTGCACTTCGGGCAGGGTGAAGGGCTGGCCAAGGTCGTAGGTGCCGATATCGCCCTTCGTACGGGGCTGAGCCTTCACAGTCTGCCGGGTTACTGTCTTCGGGCCTTCATGAACGGCGCGGACCATCGGCCCGCTGAGTAGGGTCGGGATTTCCTTAGCTTGGGGCATAGCTTCGCCTTAGCCGCGATATCGCAGCGAAAAATTATTTGTGAAAAATGGCAAACTAGACCGTTGCGACTAAGCGTGATTGGCTAATGAATCTAAACTTGTATCCTAGTTAGGGCTCGCATCGATGTTGAGCTATCATTCACTTCTTACTATAGGGCTAGATCGATAAAAATGTTGAAATTCCGCGCTTTAATTATAGTGTTTTTTGGCGGCTTGGCGTTTGCAGTGATATTTGGTGTTCTGCATTTTGCAGTTGGCTTGAGTATGGCTGAAACATTTACTGGAATGTTCGCTCTCTCTGGTTGGGCGGCGATTATGTATAGTCACATTTCTGAAAAATCGTCCATACGTGCCAATCTTCTGTCTGTGATCCCTGGTATAATAAATTTTCCTGACCATAGGTCTATGTCGAGCTTCATCGCTTACATCTATTTAGTTAATCCGGGAAAAAGCCCGATCCACTTGCTCGACTGTGAGTTGGACGTAAAGATCAAAGGAGGAGGGTGGGAGCCTCTGAAACGTGTGTATGGGAAATCTAGCCCAGTTCCGGTGACTTTCGAAGATGGTACAATGATAAGCGTTCCCGATGATGAAGTAATTTATCATAAAAGCAAACTGATGCAGCTTGGGGTTCCTATATATGGGTGGGCCAAATTTCAGGGTGATGTCGATCTGTTGAAGAAAGACTTTGTTGCTTACAGGTTAGTGTGTATCGATGCGTACGGTCGTCGTTATGAGTTAACTCGAAAAGTTGATTCATTGGTAAATGGGTTGTTGGCATACGAACTTGCAGGTGCAAGACCTCAAGCTAGTGATGACGGGGCGGGTACTGCGGTTAACTAGCTACTATATGTTTTCGCAGTCCCTCCTGCGTGCGGGCAGGTGTTATGGTTGAATAGGGGAAGGCGCTGGCTGATAGCACGGCGCCACGTTTTGCGGGAGGGGTGGATCTTTGCTATAACGCCCGCCATTTCACAGGAAGGACCCTCATGAAACGCACCCTCATTGGAGCAATTCTCGTTGCCGTAACTGCGCTGTCCCTCAGCGGCTGCTTCGAATCAGAAGCAGAGAAGCAGGTCAAAATCGAAGAGCAGAACTCTAAGGACTTTTTTGATATGGGCGGCCCTACTGACCGGAGCAAGAGCAAGGGCTACGTGCCGTGAGCCGCTGCTTTCCGTAGGATCCCAACGTCGCCGAACTCAAGGGGGCGTTTTCGTTTATGGTGAAGGGGATGGCGCGCAGCGCCGTGGAGTAACTCGTGGTGATATGCTTCGCCGCTTACCAAACAAGGAGAGTGGTAATGGGATTGCGGGAGAGGCATAAGACGTTTCAGGAGTGGTTCACGCCGAAGCGCAGGAGGGGAGCGGGCGGAACGTTGCTTGCTGTCTGGGCTGTTGGGATCTGCGTATACCCTGGCAAGAACTGGATCTACTTGTTGATTCCCGGAATCATGTGGTTCATGAGCGCTTGGCCTCCCGAGCTTCACGATAAGCGTTGAAGCGCTGGCGGGCAGCGCGGGGCGTCAGGTTTTGCGATGGATTTCGATCTTTGGTATAACGCCCGGCCATTTCACAGGAAGGAACCTCATGAAACGTACCATCATTGGCGCCATGCTTGTCGCCGTTACTGCGCTGTCACTCAGCGGCTGCTTCGAAGCACAAGACGAGCAAAAAGCAAAAGCACAGCAGGAGTCCAGCGACAAGCTCTGGGACATCCCGCCTCCAAAGACCCCAGATAAAGGTTTCAAGCCATGATGCGCTCGCTTGCCTTTATGCTCACGGCGGCGGTCGCTACAGGACTTGCCGGCTGCAAAGAAGACGCCGCCGACACTGCCGCCTACGAGCCGACTACTGAACACTGCCAGCCCGATTACCTGAAAACGCTACCAGACAACAAGGCTCGCGAAGACCTGGTCGAGAAGTGCATGACCGGTGGCTCTTACAAGAAGTCAGAGCCGAAGACCTGGTAGCACCTGCTCTCGGTCATTCAGCGCCGCCTATCAGGGCGGCGTTTTCGTTTGCGGGGAAGGCCTGGCGGGCAGCGCCGGAGGGTCAGGCGGAGTAGAGGCGATCGAAGTCGTTGGCCGGGAGCTTTGGTCGGGCGCGGAACTCCTTGAGTGCGGCCTTGTAGCTTGCCTTGGCTTCCTTCAGGGTCGGAGCCCACTCGCCGACTACTTCGAGCGTTTCGTAGGGTGACCACCGCGCGAAGTCGTAGTGGCGACGGTAATGCCGGTACGCGCTGCCGCGGGGGTAGCGCACCATCCGGTACTCCCGTGCACCCCACTCGCCGCGCTGCTGGTACTGCGGCATGTTGATACCGAGGAAGTGAGCGAAGCCGTCGTAGCACTCACACTCGTCGAGGTAGGCATCGAACTTGGTACGCTTCGCCGGCGGTGGGGGCGGTGGCCGCTTGTCCATGGCGAACTGCTTGCCCTCGTCTGTGGCGCGATACACCCCCTCATCCTCGGAGCAGAACGCTGGGGGCTTGCCGCGAGTCATTAGGCCGGCGGCCACCAGCACATCCAGGTTATTCGAATCGTCATAGCCTGGGCTGGTGAGGAAGTGGTTTCTGTTGCCGGTGCGGCATCCTGCCTTCAGGCACAGCGTGTGCCAGAGCAGGTTGAGCTGCTTCTCTGTGGCCTCGATCATGGCGTTCTCCATGCATGCGCCGCCCTCCGTGGCCGGATGAGGCATAGTGGCAATTTGGTTTGGGATGGGGTATTACGGGTGATCGGCACGGGGCCGAGTCAGGACTCGAAAATCAAATGAGTGAACTCACATGAAGAATGGTGGCGTTGATAAATACTGTGATCTGATGCGCGAGGTTAAAGACAGGACCTACGCAATTAACCGAATTCTGAAAGAAAGGGCTAACCTCGGCTTCATGCCAATTCATGTCGAAGTGGTGTATTTGCAGTACCGGAAAATTCTTGAGTTGATTGCGTTTGGTTCGCTAGTGGCCAATTTTGATGTGTACTCGCAGGCAAGGGCTAGTTACGCCCGTGACTGGCATGCAAGAAGAATCGTAGAGGCAATTGAAAAGCTCAATCCGAACTTTTATCCGGAGCCTGTAAATCAGGTGGATACCCCGGGGGAGCGCGCCTCTGTACGACTGGATAAAGTGACGGAGCCTTATCTTTCTCTTGAAGAATTCATCAAGTTGTATGAGATCTGTGGCGGCGTTCTCCATAGTGAAAATCCATATGGCGATAACTACAAGTATTCTATGCTGTATAAGGAGGCTAGTACCTGGGGTGCTAAAATCCGAAATCTTCTTAATGCGCATCAGGTTCGTCTAGTAGGCGATGATGGCTTCTATCTTATTCAGATGGCGGCAGAGAACAAGAAACCTACCTACACATACTTCGAACTGGTGGGTGATGCTGTCGAATGAGTAAATAGTGGATCATCGTCGTCATGGCGCTTGCTGTTGATTCCAGGCTCCGACAGCGGCAAAGATCTTGGCGGCCTCTGCCTCGTCGAGCGTTGTGTCGGTGGGGATAGCGATCCAGCCGGCCGCCACCAGGTGATTAGGATTGGCCGTGGCCCGCAGGTCTGTGTAGGTCGCCTCTATCACGTCGATCAGGTGCTCGGCGCGGTAGTTGCCTTGCGGTGCAACCTCGATCGACTTGTTGTACCGCTCGCCGAACTCAGTCCGACAAAGCACGCTGAGATAGATGGTCCACCGGTGCGGGATATCGCAGACGGCGTCGACGACCTGGCGCACGCGGATCTGCTTGAGGTTCTTCCAGTTGATCAGCACCTGCAGGCCGCTTGGGTCGACGTTGACCACGGCCGCGTGGTTGGCCGAGACCAGGGCCCGGCACGTCCGCTCCAGGCGAGCCCGCATGTTGTGGGGCGTGCGCTTGCTCATTGCCGCGCGCCTGTCTTGCTCGCCGCCCCGGCCTCGCAGGCATCGACAAAGCGCATCGCCGCCTGGTAGCTGTATGCGAATCCCTGGACCGCGCCGGTAGCGATCTCCACCACATCCCAAGTGCTGCCCTTGTTCGACGCCTGAAAGCGTGGGGCGGGCTGGCCGACCTTGGCGTGCGCCTCGATCCTTGCTGACTTGCTGCGCTCGAGCAGGGCCGCGAGCACGGCAAGCTTCTGCTCGAAAGCAGGGTGCATTGCTGTCTGCATGGGGTGATCCTCGGATGGGTCAGGCGTGGTATTCGAAGGCCTCGGCCTTGCGAACGATTCGAACTTGGGCGGTGCGGCGCTCCGGAGCGCGGCGGTCGCGGTGCATCGGGTCGCTGTCGTCGATCACCGCATGCATGGCGATGAGGCCGGCGAGGGCGATGCAGAGCGGGCTGATGATCTGGCGGCGCATGGCCTCAGCGACCATCGCGGCGCGCCGGGCAACCTTGAGTTTCAGCATTGCGTCGCCGATGCGCTTCTCTACACCGCTCTCGCTGATGCCGAAGTGCTTGGCAATTTCCTTGGTGGTGAAGCCCTGCGCTACCTCCAGCAGGCATTGCAATTCGCGAGGCGCCAGGCCTCGGCCGAGATGGCCTATCCATGCGCCGATAGTGATCGTGTCCATGATTGATCTCGGGTGTGATTTCCCGTCTGGCCCTGTTGCCAAGGCCAGTCGGTGAAATCTGCCGCGACCCGCTACTGGCGTCAGTTGCGCAGCAATTTTCTGGTTGTTCCTCCAGCCGCGGGCCTTTCGGCTTGTTCTCCCGCTGGATAACTGCATCGGCGCTTTACGCTGCACGCCCGGGGCAGTTGCCACCCCTCTGGACTGTTGAGGCCTGTCCATCGCTGCCTTCGTTGCTGGCCGGTGTCGATCCGGCGACGAGGCAAATATGTACCTAAGGTTCAAATTAATCAAGTACCAAAAGTACATAATTTAATTTTGGGCGAAAAAAAGCCCGCCAGAAGCGGGCTCTCGAAGTCTTGCTAAAAGTCGACTAGAGGGCGGAACGCGGCCACTTGGCATCAACCACGCGCCCCACTAGGCACCATTCGCCGTCCATCTCGACTGTTGGGAAGGCGGGATTTAAGGGCTTCAGGTATGCCTTCCCTGAATCCCATATGAACTGCTTGAATGTTGCCTCGTTGGAGTCAATGAGCTTCGCGACTACATATTGGCCGTGCTCTACATCGAAGCCGGGAGCCACCAGGATGACCATGCCTTCAGAGAAGGACATGCCGTTCGGGGACGTCATCGATGGACCTTTGACCTTTAGCCAGAAGCCATTAGGGCCCGCCCAGGCGTCGGAAGGGTGCACCTCGCAGGAGGCCACGTTCGATAGCTCAATAGCTTCCATAGGCATCCCGGCCTGTACCCAGCTGATTTCAGGGTATTTGTAATAACGCACCGGACCCGCAGACGGCTCAACGTTAGCGTCGAACTCTGGCCTTTCATCGACCATCTCGCCCTTTCCGTACTCCAGCCACTCAAGGCGCACTTTGAGCGCGGTGGCGAGTGCAAGCATCTTCACGCCGCCAGGCATGGATTCCCCATTAAGCCATTTGCTGGCCGCCTTCGGGGTGACGCTAGCGATTGAAGCAAGACGCGCACCTGCACCCCATGCAGGGATGTCGCTGGCGGCAAGCGCTTGCTTGAGGCGAGTCGCGAAGGCCGCCCTGATTTCTTCGATATGAACCATGGGTTCAATATCGCATGCGCTTGCATGTACTTTCAGTTCCGACATAGTATGTACTGACAGTTCATATTTCACCAGGAGGCCCTATGACGTCACTCAAGAAGGCGATCGGCGATGCCGGCGGAGTCTTCGCTGTGTCGGTCGTCTGCGAGAAAACCCCGCGTGCTGTTTACAAATGGCTGGCCTCTGGCTGCCTACCGCGCACCGAATACACGGGCGAGACCCGCTACGCGGAAAAAATCGCCGAATTGGCAAAAACAAACGGCAAGCCATTAAAGGCCAAACAACTGCTGGCTGACATCGCTCCGGCCAAGTCGTCTGCGTGAAGTATGCGAGGACTGGCATTCCTCTAGTAGTGATCTGAACCAGCTGTGAATTTAACCAGTAGGAGGGTGGCGATGAAGATAATTTGGCGCTTCGCTAAGCGAGCCTGGTTTGGGGGGCACTTCCAGAACGGGGTTATCTACTCTCCGCTAGAGCTGCTGCTGCTCGTAGGGTTGAAAGAAGTGCTTCGACGCAGACTTCGACGGGCTCTCCGGTGGTGCGGTTTATCAACCAAGCCGGACCGAGATGTGTGGGATCGAAACTCACAACGTCTCGGAGGTTTAGTACCCCGTGCATCAAATCCATCACCAGGTAGCCCGCAGGCGACCTCACAACATATCGACCGATGTTTAGATTCGCCGCCGCAATAGTCCCTTCAACTTTCATGTCCGGCCTCCTTGGACCTTTTCGTGTGGAAGCAAAAAGCTACCACGGATGTGCCGGACACCCATAACGCCTGAATTGCAGGCATAAAAAAGCCGCCTGGCAGGGCGGCTCTTTCTACAGCTTCAAACGAGATCGGAGCATGACAAACATCGTCCCACTTGACAAGTCCAGGGGGTTCACCCGGATGGACAACCAGCTCATGGATGGCCTGCTGGCTATCGATCTCCCGGCCCGGGAGATGAAAATTGTGCTGTACGTGGCCAAGGCCACCATCAACTTCGGGGCAGGTGCTCAACGCATCCCGGCTACCGATATCGCCAAAGCCATCAACGCTCATCCTGACACGGTCTCCAAGGCGGTCTCAAGCTTGCTGCGTCGGCGCGTGCTGTTCCGTGAGGGTGGTGCCCGGGGCGACATCGGCGTGAATGACCCGAAGGACTGGATCTACGTTGATCCGAAACAGACCAAAACAGCTGACTCGGCTGAAGTGGTCCGAATCGGCTCCGAGTCGAAACAGACCAAAACCGCCGACTCCCTTCTTTATTCTAAGAATCTAACCCCCTATGTATTTCTTCCTTCGGAAGAGAATACATGCCCCCCCAGCGATGAGCAGCCGGCGCCGGCCAAAGCTGACCGCAAAGCGCCGTTCGGGAAGGTCGCCATGCTGGCTGACAATCCACACGGCCTGGATGAGTCGCTGATCGCTGACTACCTGACTGTTCGCAAGGCCGCCAAGGCCCCAGTGACCGCACGGATTTGGGCGGGGCTGAACGTCAAGCTGGAGCAGTGCAAGGCCTTCGGCATCCAGCCAGCCCAAGCCCTAGAAGTCGCCGTTGAGAATGGATGGCGCGGCTTCGAGGTGGAGTGGGTCACCAAGCGCATCAGCGCGCAGTTGCCTGCCCCGGCCAAACCCCACAACCGTCACCACGGCTTCGACGACCGCGACTACACCGCCGGCCTGGCCGCGCGAGAGGACGGCACCTATGCGATCTGAATCGGTGATCACCATGTCCGAGGTAAGAAACGCTGCGGGTTTCCGCGTCCAGCCCGCGCACTGCGAGCATCACGGCGACTTCGACCAGCGTGTAACCATGCTGATGGGCCGCGAAATCGTCGGTCGCTGCCCTGTGTGCGAGAAAGCGGCCATTGCCGAGCGCGAAGCCAAGCAGCTGGCGGAGGACACCCGTCTGAAGCGTGAGGCGATGACCCGCAAGCTGGGTTCGGCGCTCATCCCTAAGCGCTTCGCCGACCGCACTTTGGCCAATTACCGGGTCGAGCACGAAGGGCAGCGCAAGGCCCTGGCCTACTGCACCCGCTACGTGGCGGCTTTCTCGGAAATTGAGCGCACTGGGCGCTGCCTGATGTTGCTGGGCAAAGTTGGTACCGGCAAGACGCACTTGGGCGCCGGTATGGCCAACGAGCTGATGCGCAACACCTCGGCAACGGCCGTCTACCGCACGGTGGGCGCCGTTCTGCAATCCATCCGGGCGACCTACGACCGGCATAGCGAGCAGTCTGAGGCTGAAATCCTGTCCAGCTTGATCGAGCCTTCGCTATTGGTGTTGGACGAGGTCGGGGTCAGCAAGGAGCAGCCGAGCGAATTCGAATTGACCACCCTGTTTTCGATCATTAATGGGCGCTACGAGCAAATGCGTCCCACGGTGGTGATTTCCAACCTGGATCCTGCCCAACTGCGCCACGCCATGGGCGAGCGCTGCTACGACCGCCTGCGCGAGGGCGGCGGGGTGGTAGTGCCCTTCGAGTGGGAATCCCACCGTGGCAAGGAGGAATTGTGACTATGCAGCAAACCAAGCTGACCCAGGCAGCGCGCGGCCGGAAATGCCAGGTGCGTATCCCGGGTGTCTGCAATGGCAACCCGGAAACCACTGTCCTGGCTCACTACCGCATGGCCGGCACCTGCGGCGTTGGCATCAAGCCGAACGACCTGCAGGGCGCCTGGGCTTGCAGCGCCTGCCATGATGCTTGCGATGGTCGCCGTAGCGACATTGGCCATAGCGAGGTCCGCCAGTACCACGCTGAGGGCGTCATGCGTACTCAGGTTGTACTGCTGCGTGAGGGGCTTGTTTCGGTATGAGTACAACTGTGGCGGTGAAGCTGTCCGATGCCGAGATCCGGAGGCAGTCCGCTGTGCTCGGAGTGCGCGACCTCCGTGATCCGCGCCACCCGGGTTTGAGGTTTCGATTTGACCAGAGCCGACAGGCTGGTACCTGGTTCTTGGTCGTTCGCCGCAAGTGGAACCGGTTGGCTCGGTTTCCCGAGTATGGTCCGGCCGCTATCTTTGCCGAACTGCCTGGGCTGCGGCAGCGCTTATTGGGTCGACCGGACGAGCCAGTGGCATTGGCTGGCCTAGTGACGTTCAACGACCTATTGGCCTGGTTCAAGGAGCGCGCCACTAGTGACGCCTCATTGTCCGATTCGTGGAAAAGCACCGTTCGCACGGTGGTGGATAAGCACCTTCAGCCCCGTCTCGGTGAACTGCCGATACTCGCATTGACTCCCGCGGTGCTCGACAAAACGCTGATGTGGCCACTCCAGGCTGAATGTTCGACATCCTACGTGCGGCAGATTTTCAGGGTGTTGAGCCTGGCGGTGAGCACAGCGCGGGCGCTTGGGCTAATCCCTAGCAATCCAATGGCTGAGGTTAAATTCACAACCTTCATCAAAACCAAGATTACGCCGAAGGACGGGCGCCTGCGTGCGGATCATATGCAAGAGGTGGTGCCCGCGCTTGGCGCTCTATTCAACACCGCCCCTGGCGATGCCATGTTGGCACTCCTGATGATCTGCCATGGCACCCGAGTGGGTGAGAGCCGTAGGGCAGAGTGGCCCGACTTCGCCCTGGGTCATGGTGAGTGGGTCATTCCCGCCAAGCACACCAAGACGCGCACCGAGCACCGCCTCCCGCTGACTCCACAGGTGTGTGCTCTATTGCATCGATACCGAGCGGCCCAGCTCGAAAGCGGGTACGCCGGCAAATACCTGTTCCCAGGCCGCAAAGGGCAATCCATGAGCGCCAGCCAGGCCGCGTCGATGTTTCGTCGCCTGGCCTGCCGCGAATGGTCCAGCCACGACCTGCGCAAGGTGGCGCGTACCGCTTGGCTCGACATGGGGGTGGACGGATTTATTGGCGAAATGCTGCTCAATCACTCGCTAGGGAAAGTTGCTGATACCTACATCAAAACCAAAGGCAACGGCTTGCGTCGCGAGGCTCTGGAGCAATGGCATGAGTGGTTAGACGGGATTGGCTTTGCGTCGATCCATGGGTTGACGGGCGTGCAATCCGCAATTCCTCACAAAGGGCCGCAAGCCAAGCCGCGCAAGGCACGCAGCCCAATCAGCGAATTAGTCATAGGGGAGAATGCAGAGCGTGAAAAAGGACCTGCAGGATGGCTTTAAGAGGCCCCGTTTGGACCTGATTCTGTGTCCAGTTTGCAAGGGCAGGGCGGTCGTAAAAGGAGTTTTTTATGACCTGGTCTGCACAGATTGCAACGGTTCAGGTTGGGTTGTTGAAGGTTCCAGGTTGGTGCTTCCGCTTGAGGAGCTAGTGATTCAATTGAGTTTCAAATTGCAGCAGGCTCAACAACAAATTGAAGCGCTGAAAGGGCCGGCCAAAGTAGTCGGGCCGCAGCAGCATTACCACGAATCGAACCGCCTAGGGGCGGGTGGCACAAATTACACAGGGGATTGAGAACATGATGATCCGCAAGCCTGCAGGTCGGCCGTTGGGAGATACCGAGTATCTGCTGGAGCAGTGGGGATGGTGGCGGCTGGATGGGGCAGGTCTGCCAAATTACGCTTCGCCGTCCTTCGCGCTGATGCTGCAGGCAGTACCGCAGCCTGCAGCGAGCAAGAACTATTGCATTACTGACGACTGGGCACTTGCCATCGACAATGCGGTAGCTCGGCTTGCTGCTCGCGATCAGCAAATGGGCGATATCATCTGGCTATACTACGGCGCAAAATGGCCAATGGTACGAGTTGGCAAGCACTATGGCCTCAGTGAAGGTAAGGCCCGAGAGCTAGCCAGAGCGGGCGCTGCCTGGGTCGATTGTGCGGTGAGTGAAATGCGACAGGCAGCCTAAGTATTTTCTAATCTATTGACACTCCCAGTCTAGCAGGAAAGGAAATTAGACGTGGAAATGGAAAGTCCATCAGAAATTGTGGAAGTAATGAATGTCTTTCTAGGGAGCCTAAATTTTTCTCCCCCTGGTGCGCGATGGTCATTTCGCGCTGGCTCAAAGTATTACGGCGGTGGTGGGTTTGGGCTAGAACTCTATGTTGACTTAGATCGCAGAAATATTGCGGCGCTAAAGCTTCTCCGAAGTGCCTGTGGCGGGAAAATTGATGGTACCGTGGACCAAGCGATCAAGATTCTTCAGGGCTATTTCATTGAGCAGATCAACCATCTTGGTGGTGGTAATCTAATACTTGAAGCAGTCTCAAACCCTCAGAAAACCGTACTGGAGCGTGTTTCTGAGGAAATGGTCGTGAATTTTTCGGCAGATTTTGCTAGCTACCTAGACAGGAAGTTTAGTGAGTGCATTTATCTAATACCGATGACCGGACTGTCCTGCGTGGAGGAGATAAACGAGCCGTCGTTTGTTTGGTGGCCCTGGAACAAAGATCTTGGTGGGTTGGCAGATAAGTTTAATTTCCTACCTACCGAAGTGATTTCTGGGCAGTTCCCGCCTCTTCGCAATGACTTCAAAATCACCCCGCTGTTCAAGGGTGATTCGTGGTTAGGCTGCTTTGCGACTCACGATACTTATGGGGAAGCTATGCTTCGGCGCATAGCAGGGGCACTGTTTCTTGGCCTTGAGCTAAAAAATTCTTTGCTGATTTCTGGTGCAAAACAGCCCGATGGCCTTTTTGTCCTCAGACAGGGCAGTTATAGTTTCAGCACAATTCCATCTCCATTGCCACATTTGATAGCGCCTGTTGTGGTAACGACCACTGCGGTGGATTTTGTCCGTAATGTACTGAGGGCAGCTTCGAGCGATAAGCGGCTGGCCGTTGCTTTAGAGTGCTGTGGTGCAGCTTGGAAGCAGTCTGAGAGAGATAGGTTTATGCAGTTGTGTGTCGCGTTCGATGCGTTATTTGGCGTTAATGGTCGGGTCACTCAGAGCATAAAAGAGGGTGTTAAGAGGCATGCTAAAGATGTGGCGGAAGCAGAAGAAAGGTGTCGTTTACTTCTTCGTATGAGAAATGACCTGCTTCACGGCGAGGCTTTCGCATTGGCTCAATGTGCGGACTACTTGAAATACTACGAACGCTTTGGTGTTCGACCTTCTAGGGACCAAATTAGCTTGCTACGTGCTTGTGTTTGGAATCTGGCTATCGCCCCGATCTGAAATTCGGAAGGTGGACAGAAAACCTTTTCCGCGCGGAATAGTTATGGTTTTATAGCAGCGTGTGTTGCTGAGAACGCAGCGCGACGCTTTCTCGAACCCGGCTCTGAGCCGGGTTTTTTGTGCCCATTACAAACCCTGCCATAGTGCGGGGCATTTTCGTTTTCGGCCCTACGCCTGCTCCTCGCTTTCAGCGGATGCCGGTGACGTAAGAGCCGATCTAACCTAAGGAATGCAGATGAACAACGAGCATCAGGCGCTCGCTGATGTGCCCCTGTGGCTGTTGGTGCTGCTGAGTATGGCTGGCTTGTCCGGGGAGATGCTGCGCGCATCTGGTGCGGACCTGAGCCTTCGACAAATATTGCAGCGGGTGGCTCTGCGGTTTTTAGCGTCTGGGCTGCTCGGTATGGCAACGTTGCTACTGGCCATGGCTATCTGGAACAGTCTCTACTTGGCTGCCGGCCTGGGCATTGTAATCGCAGTGATTGGTGCGGATGTCGCCGGTGGTCTGTACACGCAGTTCTTGGCCAAGCGCGCCGGAGTTTCCGCCGAAAACCGCTGAGGGATGACAATGATCGACCTGAAGCTCGATATCGACAGCGTCCCGCTCGTTCGCGAAATCTCGGACCTGCAGCGCAAGCAAATCCCTTATGCGCTGATGCTCGCGCAGACGCGCCTGGCCACCAAGCGAGTGAAGCCGGGCATGCTCAAGGTCATGGCGCAGCGCCTGGACCGGCCGACGCCCACCACCATGAGAAGCCTGTTTGTCCAGGCTGCGACCAAGCAGCGCGGGGCGAAAGTTTGGTTCAAGGATCAGTGGACCACCGGCATTCCGGCCGACGCCTACCTGCAGCAGGCTGTCCAAGGTGGGCCGCGATCACACAAGCGCTTCGAGAAATCGCTGATCGCGCAAAGGCCTCAACACGCTGGCGGATCGCGGCGATTTCCAGACCATCACCCGCCGGATTAATGGCGGCCTCAATGGCCAAGCCGACCGTCTGGTGCTGTGGGGACGCGCTTGCAAGGTGCTGGGCGCATGACCGCTCTGTCGTGGCGTTTGACCGCGCTGCTCATGGTGCTTGTATCGTACTGGGGGGCATATCAGCACGGCCGAATGGTGGAGCGCGCCGAGGCCGCAACGGCTAAGGCAGAGCGGGACAGTGGTGACCACCTGGCTGAGCTGATGGGGGAGCGTGGGGTCCGGCAGGAAGAACAACGACGCGCCATGGCGCAGGAGAGGACGAGAGCCGATGCACAGAGAAAACATCAGTTGGCTGATGCTGGCGCTGCTGGCGCCGATGCTGCTGGCCAGCGGCTGCACAGTAACGCTGCCCTACTCGCCGCCGCCGTCAGTTGCTCCGGCACGGATAGCACCACTATCGACAGAGGCCAGGCAGCCACCCGCGCCGCCATGGTGCTCTCCGACTTGCTCGCACGGGCTGACCAACGAGCGGGAGAGCTGGCGAATGCTTATGATCGCGCCCGAATAGCGGGCTTAGCCTGCGAAGCATCCTATAATGCACTCATCAAGCAATCGGAGCGGCACGATGGATAAACGAACCTTCATTGGAATGGTTGAGGCTGGGGAGCCGCTCATTCAACAAGCCGTAGATGCCTTGCGTGATTATCATCAGGCACAGGACAAAGGGGCGCCGGCTGATGAGGTGAAGCGGCTGCATTTGATTGCTGAGTCGCTTTTTCAGGCTGTAGCCGATTATCAGCTCCGGGTGATTGCAAAGGTGCGCGGCACCGAATTACCGAAGCTACATTAAACCGCTGATCGGCAATCACCCAAACGGCTCTGTGTTTACATGATGCTGTATTTATAATTATCATTTGCCTCATGTATCCTCCTCATTCGTCGCAGCGTGATAGAAAAGCGAAGAGCAAAGGCCGGGGTTCGGAGAGCGCCGTAGAGGGATCACGTGTTAGTAGCTTTTAAAATGGGTCGTAAGGCTGATACGCTCACATCACAATAATGGTGTGGATTGATCAAAAATGCTTAAAGCTCACATGGACGCCACCGAAGCGTCGATCGTTGCACAATCACAGATACCAGCCAACACAGGTCACACGATCCATCGCGGAACCCCTCGCGAGAACTTTATAAAAAACTTTCTCGAGTCACATCTGAGTTCAAATGTTTCGATTGGAACGGGTGAAATCATTGACGCTCTGTCTCGCCCGAGAGAACCGAGAAGCCAGTACGACATCGTTATCTACAGAAAAAACTTCCCAAAGCTTGACTTCGGAGGCGAAATACACGGATTCATGGCTGAGTCAGTCGTAGCCACGATTGAGGTCAAATCAGTGCTTGATCAGGGAGCAATGGATCAAGCTGTGCTGGCCGCTTACAAGGCGAAGCAGTTGCGACGAAGCCTAAACCGCGTATTCCAAATTGGCTGGGTTCCTTTGTCCATCGCCAGCTATGTGGTGGCATACACAGGGCCTGCAAACATGGAGACTGTCCATGGCTGGATTGTCAACTCGCACCAGCGATTCGGAATCCCAATGCCCGAGTTTTTGAGAGGGAATAGGATGGTACCTGGAACCGCTCTCGATGGAGTTTTTGTTTTAGGTAAAGGCACGGTCAAGCTAGAAAATACTCCCATGGCATTCAATATGCCCCTTCAAGCTGAGCATCAGGTCCATTCAGTATGCAATACCCCAGCTGGGGCTTTGCTACTGCTGTTCATTGCTTTGCAGGAGCAATGCAGCAATTTGGAGGGTGTTGTTGCCAATACTGGACCATATCTTGCTAATGTCGGTTTCGATGTGAAATTGGCATAGCTCACATTGCGTCTATACGGAGCCAGGGTAGGAAAACAGATGGAGCGCCTTCATGCCCCATGGTGAGCTTTCTGCAGGTAGGCAGAAGCGGTTTTAACGATGCATGAATCGATTCCAAAACTAAAACGGCGACCCTTTTAGTATGCGGCCTGTAGCCTTGCCGTTTCGTCTTTGTTTTGGAATCGTTTTCGCCTTTGACGCCGCATGGACAGGACGTTTATGTAACGGTCTTGAAAACCGTCGATGGGCAACTATCCTAGAGTTCGAATCTCTACGCTTCCGCCATATTCAAAGCCCTGATTATTCAGGGCTTTTTGCGTTTTTGGGGCGTAGAAAAACTACCCATGGGC
>Ga0213826_1000523_pt1 | contig 19439 bp, 10 predicted proteins | sample MC6MC0899MG_FD_180668 | JGI IMG/M metagenome (GOLD analysis project Ga0213826, IMG submission 180668) | Enriched soil aggregate microbial communities from Iowa State University, Ames, United States - MC6-MC0899-MG | ecosystem: Environmental > Terrestrial > Soil > Unclassified | place: USA: Iowa...
GCAAGATGCCCCTGTGCATCCAGGGCGACCGCACCGACCGTGCCGAAGTGCTTTGCGGTTTCCAGGTCGGCATGCGCCTGCCCGCTCGCTTCTTCCTTCAATGCACGCTGCAGCTGCTGCCAGCGCTTGTCGGTGCGGAAGTAGGAGGGGTCGACCAGGGTCACGCCCTGCTCGGTGGCGAAGGCTTCGGCGCCCTGCCCCACCATCATCACGTGCCTGGACTTCTGCATCACCGCCTGCGCGAGGAGGATCGGGTTGCGCACGCGCTGCACGCCGGCCACTGCTCCGGCCGCCTGGGTGGCACCGTCCATCACCGCCGCGTCCAGTTCATTGCGGCCTTCGTGGGTGAACACCGCGCCCTTGCCCGCGTTGAAGGTCGGATCATCCTCGAGCACGGTGATGGCCGCGGTCACCGCCGCCAGTGCCGGACGCCCGGCTGCAAGTTCGGCATGGCCCTTCAGCAATGCCGCCTTCAGCGCAGCGCGCGCGGCCTGTTCTTCTGCCGCGGAGAGATCCTTGCGCTCCACCCCGGCACCGCCGTGGATGACCAGCAGCGGTGATGCGGTGGGTGCGGCCTGGGCCAGCAGTGGCAGGGACAACAGCGCGGACAGCGCCAGGCGCAGTTTCATGGAAGCAGATCTCCAGCAGGACAAGGATTGGATTGCACGGTAGCGTCGGGCCATGCCCGGTGGAAGGCACAGCGCGGCGGCATCCGCCGGGCATGGCCCGGCGCTACCGGATCATTGGCGGACGACTTCAATCTCGCCATCGCTGATTTCAGCCAAAGCCTGGTAGGCCGCGTCGGCCTGCAGGTCGTCCAGGCGCATGCGACTGCCGCTGGCGACCACGGTGACCGGTACCGCATGGAAGCGCAGGGGCTCGCCTACCACCAGCCGGTCGGCGTCGCGTCCGGGGCTGACCACCCAGACCTTGCCTTCGCCGTCGGCACTGTAGACCTGGGCCTGGCCGTCAGGCTCCACGCACAGGGCCGTGTCTTCGTCGACGCCGATGCCGACCATGTCCGGGTCACCACTGTCATGCGCGGCGCGGGCCACGAACACGATCAGGCGACCGAGACGGTCGCGCTTGTCGAAGTGGGTGTCGGTGACCACCCGCTGCAGGTAGGGCAACTGCAGGAAGCCGCGGTCCAGGGTCACCGCCTCGCCCATCGGGTCGGCCATGGCGCTGGCCGAATCGATGCTGCCGCCATCCAGCGCGCCATAGGCGTAGCCGCCGAGGATGGCCAGCCCGGCGCTGGTGCCGGCAATCGGCTTGCCGGCGCGCACGTGGGCATTCAGCGCGCGATTGAGCGCGGTGCCTTTCCAGAAGCGGATGTAGCGGGACTGATCGCCGCCGGCGATGAAGATCGCATCGGCCGCGGCCACGACCCGCAGCACGGCCGGGTCATCGGCGCCGCGGCGGTTGTCGAACACCAGGGTCTGCACGGCGGTGGTGCCGCCAATCTCCCGGTACAGACGGTCCTGCAGCTCATCGGTGCCGGAGGCGCGCAGGATCAGCACACGGCCATTGCCGGCCTGGCGCAGCCACCACTGGAAGGCTTCAGGCACCCATTCGCCACCGCCCATCAGCATCATCGCGGGGGCTCGCGGGCCAGGCCGCGGTGCATCCAGATCGCCCACTTCGTAGTAGGCGAAACCCGGGTCCATCAGTTCCTGTGCCGCCGCTGGCGATGACCAGAAGAGCGCCGACAGCAGCAAGGCGATGAGCGGGCCACGCAGCCCGTAGCGAAGGCGTCGCATTTTGATCTCCCTGAACAAAAACGACCTGCAACCGTTTTCACTCTTTGCCAGACATATCCCCAGTAGTCAAGGACATGAAAAAGGCGTTAAATGCGCGCGCCCATTCCTGAAATGTGAATGGGGGACAGGGCCCCTCCTCTGTGGGCCGGCATTACTTCCGAGAATTTCTCATGCGTAGACAGGCGATGGCGTGGTCGATCCAGCTGGCGTTGATGGGCGTTGCTGCTTCGGCGGCGGCACAGACTCCCGCTTCCTCTTCGGTACAACAGCTGGATGCGGTGCAGGTGACCGGCTCACGCATCCCGCGCGCCCAGGTGGAAGGACCGGCGCCGATCACTGTCATCAACGCAGAGCAGATCCGCTCCAGCGGCTTCACCACCGTGCCGGACGTGCTGCGCGCGATGACCCAGAACGGCGGTGAGACGCAGAGCCAGCAGTCCTCCGGAGGGGCCGATTTCTCGCCGGGTGCGCAGCAGGTCGACCTGCGCGGGTTGGGGCCGAACCACACCCTGGTGCTGGTCAACGGCCGTCGCATCGCCGACTTCCCGATGCCGTTCAAGGGCCGCAGCAACTTCACCGATGTGTCCAACATTCCGCTGGGCATGATCGACCGCATTGAAGTGCTGACCGGCAGCGCGTCGGCGATCTACGGCTCGGATGCAATCGCCGGCGTGGTCAATTTCATCCTGAAGAAGAAGGCCGATGGCACCACCATCGACATGCGCATGGGCACCACCACCGAAGGCGGTGGTGAGTCGTTCGACATGAGCCTGTCCAGCGGCTTCAGCAGCGGCAACTTCAACGCGGTGTACAGCGTCGAACTGCAGTCGCAGACGCCGCTGTGGGCCTACGACCGCGACATCCAGGACTCGACGCAGGACGGCCCGACCGAAGGCGCGCGCATCGCCCGTCGTTCCTACCTGCGCACCGATTACAACGATGACTACCTGGACCCGGGCGCGGCGACCTGCGAGGCGTTGGCCGGGCAGAACCAGGGCAGCACCTACCGCGCGTTCCGTCCGCGCTACGGCTACTACTGCGGCAGCGACAGCGCGATCGGCTACGGCACCATCCTCAGCAAGCGCCGCGGCGCCAACGGCTATGCCTCGCTCAGCTACGACTTCGACAACGGCCAGCAGTGGTTCGCCGACGTGCAGCTGGGCTACCACACGATGTCGCTGATGCGCGATGTCACCAAGTGGGGCCGCATGGCCGCCGACGGCGATGAGTCGGGCTACTTCAACAATGAAGCCACCGGCGAGATCGAGTTCTGGCAGCGCCAGTTCTCGCCCGAGGAAATGGGCGGGCTGGACAATGCGATGGTGCGCAGCACGCAGAAGACCTTCAGCGTGACCACCGGCTTCAAGGGCAACCTGACCGGCAACTGGGACTACGAAGCAGCACTGAGCCATTCGCAGTACCAGTCGCGGATCAGCTGGGCGCAGATCATCGCATCCAAGGCCAACGACCTGTTCCTGGGCCCGCAGCTGGGCGAGGACGAGGACGGCTTCCCGATCTACAACGCCGATCCGTCGCGCCTGTACCGGCCGCTGACCCGTGCCGAGTACGATTCGATCGCCGCACGCACCACCTATACGCCGAAGTCGCGCACCGAGACGGCTGCGTTGACCCTGACCAATGGGTCGCTGTTCACCCTGCCCGGTGGCGATGCCGGCTTTGCCGCGACGGTGGAAGTGGGCCAGCAGGCCTACGCGCTCAACCCGGACCCGCTGGCGACCGGCTATTACTACTACAGCTGGAAGGATTCGGACGGCAAGGGCTCGCGCAACCGCTGGGCGACTGCCGCCGAGCTGCGCATGCCGCTGCATGAGACGGTCAACCTGAGCGTGGCCGGCCGTTACGACCAGTATCGCTATTCGGGCCACACCATCGGCAAGGCGACCTGGAGCGGCGGCCTGGAATGGCGCCCGATCGACACGCTGCTGGTGCGCGGCTCGTACGGCACCGCGTTCCGTGCGCCGGACCTGCACTATGTGTTCGCCGGCCCGGGCAACGACGAGACCAGCGCGGAAGATCTGTACAACTGCCGCGCCGACGCCGCCGATGATTGCGCCGATTACGAGCGCAACGTGATCCGCAGCCGCAGTGGCAACCGCGAGCTGGAACCGGAAACCAGCACCTCCTGGAGCGCGGGCTTCGTGTGGTCGCCGGCCACCGGCCTGGACCTGTCGGCCGACTGGTTCAACATCGACATGCGCGACCAGGTGCAGGACATGGACGTGCGTACGATCCTGGCCAGCGAAGCGGACTGCCGGCTGGGCAGCGCCGACATCGGCTCGCCGACCTGCGTGGATGCCCTGGCCCGCATCACCCGCACCGCCGACGGCCGCCTGTACGGTGTGCACGTCAATCCGATCAACGTGGCGCGCGAGTCCACCTCCGGCGTCGACGTCGGCCTGCGCTACCGCCTGCAGACCGGCATCGGCGACTTCATCTTCAATGGCACCCACACCTGGGTGAAGAAGCATGACTTCCAGCGCTATGCCGGTGATGTGACCGAAGACCAGTTCGCGATCAACAGCGGCTTCGATATTCCCCGCACCAAGACCAGCGTCAGCGTGACCTGGGAAAAGGACGCCTGGTCGGCCACCGTGTACGGCTCGCGCCTGGGCAAGCTGCCGACCTCGGACAGCTACGACCAGGTGTTCGACGAGGAAAGCGGCGACAGCCCGTGGATCAAGGCGACCTACCGCTACAACGCTTCGCTGCAGTACCGCTTCGACGATCACTCGCGGTTGTCGCTGTCGGTGGTCAATGTGTTCAACAAGATGCCGCCGAAGGACAAGACCTATACGGCGTACCCGTACTACGACGTGTCCTGGTTCGACAGCGTCGGCCGTACCATCAACCTGCAGTACACCCACAAGTTCGGTGGCAGCGCGCTGTAAGGACGCCCTGCTGGTGACTCGCCACAGACCCCCGCTTCGGCGGGGGTCTTTTTTTGACCGCCTGCCGCTGCCCCAGCCTGAACGGTTCCCCGCCGACGGCGGCCTCCACGGCGGGCGCGCCGCTTTTTAGGACATGGCTGATTCCGGGCGGGTGACCGTCCTCCCTAGGATCGGTGCATGTTCCGATTCCCTCGCCCTTCCCTGCCCCTGGTCGCACCGCCGACCACCGCTTCGGTGCTGCTGCGCTGGCTGACGGTGTGCGTGTTCCTGTGCCTGGCTGCCGCCACCGGCTTCTACCTGCTGACCGCGTTGACCGAAGATATCTCCAGCCACCGCCGCGACATGAATGCCGCCGCGTACAGGGCGCAGATCTACTTCGACCAGCGTGAGGCCCTGCTGCGCTATCTGGGCGATTCGGTGGTGGTGGGTGATCCGTCGGCGCCGTCCAGCGAGGGCGTACGCCAGCTGCCGTTGGACGGGCCGGGTGGAAAGCCGGGCCAGCGCCTGCTGCTGTCGCCGCGCGCAGAACACACGCTGCAGACCCTGCAGACCCATCTGCTGCTGGTCGACGCGCAGGGAACGCATTGGCTGGCCGGCGGCCAGGCCGACGTGGACATCGCCGGCCTGCCCACGCTGCACGTACTGCGGCAGCGCAGCGGCACGCTTGCCGGTACCGACCCGGTGTACTGGCTGCGCGCGGGCGACGCCGGGGTCGCTCTGGCACAACCGGTACAGGCCGGACCGCAACCGGGCCAGTGGTTGATGCTGCTGCTGGACAGTGCGGCCGCCTCGGACATGATCGATGGCCAGGGCATCGGCGGCTACGCCCTGCTGGACCGCGACGGGCAGCCCGCCCTGTCGAGCCTGGCTCCGCGCCTGGACAGCGCAGGCTGGAAAGCACTGCAGCAGCGCCAGGACGACAGTTTCGGCGTGCTCTGGAGCACAGGCCTGCCACGCGGCGTGGCCTTGGTGAAGGGCGTAGGCAATGACGGCTGGCGGCTGGTCTATCACCTGCCTCCACGCCTGCTGCTCGGCGACATGGCGACCTCGCTGCTGATCAGCAGTGCGTTGCTGCTGCTGGCGGGCATCGCGCTGCGCCTGCTGCGGCATCGCGTCGACCGCCAGTTGATCCAGCCGGCCCTGCTGCAGCACCGGCGCCTGCTGGAAAGCCTGGATTTCAGTTCCACGGTGATCGACCTGGCGCCGGTCGGCATCTGTGTCCTGCGCCGCAGCGACCGCCAGCTGCTGCTGTCCAACCAGCTGCTGCGCGACTGGCTGGGCGAGGAAGGCACGGACAGCGATTGGCAGGCACCGTGGCGCGGGCATGCCGGCGAACGCGGTCGCGGGCTGGAGTTCACCGCACGCGACGGTCGCCAGCTGCAGGTGCTGCATGCGGCCTGCCGTTACCAGGATGACGACGTGCTGCTGTGCGTGTTCCATGACATCTCACGCCATCGCCAGGCGCAGGCGGCGCTGTCCTCGGCGCGGCAGGCAGCCGACGCCGCCAACCAGGCCAAGAGCGCGTTCCTGGCGACCATGAGCCATGAGATCCGCACGCCGCTGTACGGGGTGCTTGGCACGCTGGAGCTGCTCGGCCGCACGCCCTTGGATGCGCGCCAGTCGCAGTACCTGCGCACCATCGAGAGTTCCTCGTCGGTGCTGTTGCAACTGATCAGCGACGTGCTGGATGTGTCCAAGATCGAGTCGGGCCAGCTGAGCCTGGAGCCGGCATCGTTCTCGCCGCGCGAGCTGACCGAGAGCGTGCTGCGCAGCTTCGCCGCTGCGGCGACGCGCAAAGGCCTGCAGGTACTGGTCTGCACCGATCCCCGGTTGCCGACACGGGTGCTCGGTGATGCCGACCGGATCCGCCAGGTGCTCGGCAACCTGCTCAGCAATGCCATCAAGTTCACCGAGCATGGCCGGGTGGTGCTGCGCGTACGACTGGTGCAGCGCGAAGGCGAGTCGAGCGTGCTGGCCTGGCAGGTCACCGATACCGGCGTGGGCATCGCCACCGAGGAACAGGCACGCCTGTTCGAGCCCTTCCGTCAGGTCCGTGGCGCTGCCAGTGCGCAGGGCACCGGGCTGGGCCTGTCGATCAGCGACCGCCTGGTGCGCTTGATGAGTGGCGAACTGCGCGTGGTCAGCGAGCCGGGACTGGGCAGCAGTTTCACCGTGCGCCTGCCCTTGCCGGTGCTGGCGGCGACCGAGGATGGCCCCGCGTTGCTGGCCGAACCGCCGGTCTACGTGCGCGGCCGCGATCGCGAGCTGGTCGACAGTGCCTGTGGCTGGCTGCGCCGCTGGGGTGCCAATGCGCAGCCGCTGCAGGGCGATCCTGCCCTGCTCGACCACGCCGGCGCGATCCTGATGGATGGCGAGGCGGAACAGCCGTTGGCCTGGCAGGGACCGCGGGTGTTGGCCTCGATCGATGGTGGCGACCAACCGGCGCCTGCCGCCGATGGCGCGCTGCTGGTCACCCTGCATGGCATGTCCTCGATCGCCTTGGCGGTGGCACGCCAGCAGCGCCAATGCGCAACGCTGCCGACCGCAGCGCGCGATGTGCAGCCAGGTCCGCTGGGACTGCGGGTGCTGGCCGTGGAAGACAATCCCATCAACCGGGTGATCCTGGCCGAACAGCTGCAGGCCCTGGGCTGCGAGGTGGAGCTTGCGCAGGATGGTGTCGAGGCGTTGCAGCTGTGCCAGACCCATGACTTCGACCTGGTGGTCACCGACATCAACATGCCGCGCATGGACGGCCACACCCTGGCGCGCCGGCTGCGGGCGGAGGGCGTTCTGCTGCCGGTGATCGGCGCCACCGCCAACGCTACCGCCGAGGAGCGCGAGCGCTGCCTGGCCAGTGGCATGCAGGGCTATCTGAGCAAACCCATCGACATCGCACGCCTGCGTCAGGCGCTTTCCGCCGTTCGCCAAGGAGATCCTGCATGACCCGCCGTGTCCTGATCCTGGAAGACCAGCCGTTCCAACGCGGCTATCTCGTCAATCTGTTCAGCGCGCGTGCCGGCGTGCAGGTCGACGCCTGCGAAGACGTCGATGCGGCTATCGCCCTGTGTGCCTGCCAGGCCTATGACCTGGTGGTGAGCGATCTGTTGATGCCCGGCCAGGATGGCATCCAGTTCATCCAGGCACTGGCCGCGCAGCCGCGTCCGCCGCGGCTTGCCGTGGTCAGCGCAGCCTCGCGGCGGATGATGAGTTCGGCACGGTTGATGGCTGAATCACTGGGCCTGGACGTGGTGGGGCTGTTGGCCAAGCCGGTCGCCGCCAGCGATGTCGATGCGCTGCTCGATGCACTGGCGCAGACCCGGCCAGCCGTACGCACCAGCCCGGCTGCACTGACTCCCGAGCCGGACGCGGTGCAGCTGCGGCAGGCGCTGGCCGACGGCAGCCTGACCGCCTGGTTCCAGCCGAAGAAATCGTTGCAGTCAGGGCGCGTGGTTGCCGCCGAAGCACTGGTGCGCTGGCGCCATCCGCAGCTCGGAACACTGGCGCCTGGAAGCTTCCTGCCGGCACTGTGCCGCCATGGCCTGGAGGGCGAACTGCTGCGCGCGATGCTCACCGCCAGCATCCAGGCGCAGGCGCGCTGGCGCTCCCAGGGATTCCGCGTGCCGGTATCGATCAACCTGCCGCCGCATCTGCTGGAGCAGTCCGATCTACCCGATGAGCTGCTGGCATTGACCCTGGCCGCCGGCGGCAACCCGGCTGACCTGTGCTTCGAACTGATGGAGAACAGCACCACCCGCCACGTGAGCGACTTCTATGCAGGCGCGTGCCGGTTGCGGATGAAGGGGTTCGGCCTGGCCCAGGACGACTTCGGCCAAGGCCTGAGCTCGGTGCACAACCTGGTCAACACCCCCTTCACCGAGGTCAAGATCGATCGGGCGCTGGTCAGTGGCTGCGCGCGCGATCCCGCCCTGCACCTGACCTTGACCACCGTGATCGCGCTGGCCAACCAGCTCGGCCTGACCATCGTTGCCGAAGGCGTGGAGAGCGATGCCGATCTGGCCGCGCTGCGCCAGCTCGGCTGCAACCAGGTACAGGGTTTCCTGATTTCGCAGGCGCTGCCCTCGGACGACTTCACCCGACTGCTGGACGAAGATGCTCCGGATGAGGGCGCGCGCGGCAGCCGTGCAGCATCGCGCTGACAGTCGAGGCTGAAAGGCTTCACAATCCCATCAAGAGTCATTGACGATCCTCTCTGCGCGGCGGTACCGGCCGTGCCCCGGGCCCTTCGGGCCGCCATCGACCGCCTACTGCTCCGAGACCTGCCCATGCCGGCCGAGGCCGCTCCCGTACGCCGACTCGCCCGCCGCTCCCTGCGCGTACATGCCCTGCTGATTGGCGTGGTGGTGCTGGCAACCCTGCAGGCCGGCCTGCTGCTGTCCACCGGCAGCCAGCTGTTCAACGAAGAACAGAGCAAGATCCGCTATCACTTCCGTCGCCTGGACGGCACGCTGCAGGAACAGGACCGCTTCCTGCGGCAATGGCGCCTGCATGACGTGGGCAGTCGCGGGCAGCCAGTGGACGAATCTGCCTCGCGTGCGCCGCCCAGCCCCTTGTTCGCCAGTTTCGCCCGGATCGGTGCCGACAGCGGCGCTTCGGCACAGGCAGCGGACGAACTGGGCGACCGCTTCCTGCGCTTCTACGGCGCCTTCTGGGCGGCCTCCCGGTTTCCGCCTCCGCAATGCCTGCTGGTCGATGGCCAGGGCCGCCGTGGCCTGCTTGCGCCGATCCAGACAACGCGTGGTGATCCGGGCCAGAGCAGCCCGCATCACCTGCATCCGGCACTGGCCGCCATCCACCAGGTCCTGCGCGAACGTCCAGCGCTGCGCCGCGGCAGCGTGGTCTGGACACCGGTGGCCTGGCGCGAAGGCCAGACCCGGCTGCTTGCCATCGCGCACGCGCCGCAGGATGCCCGCCTGTGGGGCGAGAACGAGGACGAGTCACTGGCCGCCGTGGCCTGCCTGCTGGATCCCGGCCGCGTCGATGACTACCGCCAGGTGATGGGTACGCCGGTGTTCGAACGGATGTCACTGTTCGATGGCAACGGCCGCCTGCTGCTCGGTGATGCCAGCGATGCCAGCCGCGCCGCTACGTCCTGGCGCGCGGGACTGGACGGCCTGCTGTTCCGCATGCGCAGCGAACACGGCTGGCTGGCGGTGTATCACGTGGGCTGGCAACAGGTGTTCCAGCACCCGCGCGGGCCGCTGCTGGGCAGCATGGTGGTGGCACTGCTGCTGGCCACCGGTGGCGTGCTGATCCTGCGTGCCTACCGGCGTTCGGTGATCGAACCACTGCGCCGCAACCATGCGCGGTTGCTGGAAAGCGAAGCCTTCAGCCGCACCATCCTCGACAACGCACCGATCGGATTGTGCCTGCTGCGTCGCACCGATGGCCGCGTGCTGCTGGACAACGCGCTGGCGCGTCAGTGGTTGGGGGAAGACCACGACGAGGGTGGCTGGCACGGGCCCTGGCGACGCAGTGTGCTCGCCGCCGGCGGCACTGCCACGGGCGACGGCCTGGCCTACACCACGCCGGACAACCGCCACCTGCTGATCACCGCCACGCCCGCGCGCTATCGCGGCGAACCGGCTGTGCTGTGCCTGTTCATCGATCTCAGCAGCCAGCACGAGGCCGAGCAGGTGCTGCAGCAGGCACGGCGCGCGGCCGACCAAGCCAACCGCGCCAAAAGCCAGTTCCTGGCCACCATGAGCCATGAGATACGCACCCCGCTGTACGGCGTGCTCGGCACGCTGGAGCTGCTTGGCCTGACCCCGCTGGATGCGCGCCAGCAGGACTACCTGGACACGATCCAACGCTCGTCATCGACATTGATGCAGCTGATCAGCGACATCCTGGATGTCAGCAAGGCCGAGGCCGACCAGCTGAGCCTGGAACCCGGCGCGTTCGATCCGGTGCGGTTGACCGAGGACGCACTGGACTCCTACGCCGCAGCCGCCGCACACAAGGGCCTGCAGTTCTACGCCTGCATCGATCCGGACGTGCCGGCTGCGGTCAACGGTGATGCCGCGCGCATCCGCCAGATCCTCAACAACCTGATCAGCAATGCGCTGAAGTTCACCGACAGCGGTCGGGTCGTGGTGCGCCTGGGTGCACAGCACGTCGACGATCGCAGCTGGCTGCGCTGGCAGGTGGCCGATACCGGCATCGGCATCGCCAGCGAGCACCAGGCACATCTGTTCGAACCCTTCTTCCAGGCCAACCCGGGCACCGATGCCATGCGTGGCACCGGACTGGGCCTGGCGATCTGTGCACACCTGACCGCGATGATGGACGGCCACCTGCGGGTGGTCAGCGAAAGCGGCCTGGGCAGCAGTTTCTCGGTCGAGCTGCCGCTGCCTGAGGCAACGCCCGACCCACTGCAGGCGGCTTCACCGCAGTTGCCGGCAGGGCTGCCGGTGCAGGTTCGCGGCAGCTTTCGCGAGTTTGCACAATCGATATGCGATCGGCTGCAGCAGCGTGGCGCACAGGCCAGCGTGCACCGCGACGATGCGCCGGCGCTTGTCGACCCTGGCACGGTGATGCTCGACCTTGTGCTGGACGAGGGGGCGCCTGCGTGGAGTGGACCGCAGGTGGTGGCCTGCCGCGAAGGCGGAATGCAGCCGCAACAGGTGCAGGGACATTGGCAGGTCGGCGTGCATCGCCTGGATGCGATCGTGATGGCGCTGGCGGCTGCGGCCGGGCGAGCGCTGCCCGCCGAGGTCAACGGGCGTCTGCCCGCGACACGCAGGTTCGGTGGGCTGCAGGTACTGGTCGCCGAAGACAACCCGATCAACCAGGCGATCCTGCGTGACCAGCTGGAGCAGCTCGGCTGCCACGCCGTGGTCGCCAGCGACGGCAATGAGGCCCTGCGCTATTGGCCGCAGCGTCCTTTTGCCCTGGTGTTGACCGACCTCAACATGCCGGGACTGGACGGTTACGGTCTGGCCCGTGCATTGCGCGCGCGTGGGGTTGGCGTACCGATCCATGGCGCAACCGCCAACGCCGACCCGGCCGAACGGCAACGCTGCCACGAGGCAGGGATGCAGGGGGTGCTGGTCAAGCCGATCACCCTGGCAGCACTGCAGCGCCTGCTGACCCAGGTTGCGGCCGGGCCGCACAGCGAACCCAGCGACGACGATGCCGATGCTCCGCTGCAGGTTCCGGAAAAAATGCAGGCGTTGTTCGTGCAGACCATGCAGGCCGACCTGGACAGCCTGCAGCGGGCGATCGGCGATGCCTCGCCCGAACGCGTGGCACAGGTGCTGCACCGCATCCGCGGCGCACTGGTGATCGTCGGCGCACCGGCACTGGTGGCACACGGCCAGCAGATCGAACAACAGATCGGCGACGGCGACACGCTGCCTGCGCTGGCCGGGGCGCTCGACCATTTCCAACGGCGCCTGCAGCGGCTGCTGGAACCATTGACGCACGTCGCCGCCCCCTCACCTTCCCGCAACCCGACACTGCCATGACCACCCGCATCCTCATCGCTGACGACCACCCGATCGTGCTTGCCGGCATCCGCGATGTCCTGGCCGGCGAACTGGACCTGGACGTGGTCGGCGAGGCCGCCGATCCGGCGACTCTGATCGAGTTGATGACGAGCACCCAGCCCCATGCGGTGATCACCGATTACAGCATGCCCGGTGGTGACAGCTTCGGCGATGGCATCAAGCTGATCTCGTTCCTGCGCCGCAGCTTCCCGGACACGCATGTACTGGTATTGACGATGGTCTCCAACCCTTCGCTGGTGGCGGCCATGTATGCCGCTGGCGCGGGCGGCGTGGTGCTCAAGAGCCACGGCCTGGGCAGCCTGGTGCAGGCGCTGCGCACGGTGCTGGCCGACCGCATCTATCGCCCGCCCGGACTGATGCCGGTTGCCGCGGCGGAACCGGCCGATGCCGCGGTGGTGCTGGCGCGTCTTTCTCCACGGGAACTGGAAGTGATCCGCCTGTTCACCGGCGGCATGAGCGTGGGCGTCATCGCCCGCCAACTGCAGCGCAGCGCGAAGACGGTCAGCACCCAGAAGATCAGCGCGATGCGCAAACTGGGCGTGGACAGCGACCAGGCGCTGATCGAGTACTGCCTGCAGGCCTCGTTGTTCGCCTGAGGCGTCCACAACGCTGAACCGTGCCCGGCCCATGCGCCGGGCACGAAGTGCTTTAGGAAACGCCTGATTCCATAGGACAGGGCTGATTTCTAGTCTGGATGCATCCCGCCACGGTGACGACGTCCCATCGTCATCGCGTTACCGGCGGGAGGGAAACCGGATGGCGCCTGCAGCGGCCATCGCACGCGGTTTCCACAGCGACGCGGCCCTGCCGCGCCAGATCGCGCAGCCGCGCTGCGCCCTGCCACAGGAATCCAACAGCATGAACGCCTCTCCCCCACGGCGCCGCCGTGCGCCCGCCTGCGCGCGCGTGGCGCGCCTTCCCTTGATTCCCAGCCTGCTGGCCAGCGCCTTGTGGGCCGCCCTGCCCGTGCATGCGGCCGAACTGCAGGGGCCGTTGAAGGTTACCGATGGTGGCAGCCTGCAGCTGGGCGCCGACGACACCCTGCAGCACAGTGCAGGCGGCTACGCGCTGGAGGCCAATGGTGTTGGCAGCAGCATTACGGTCAACGGCAGCTGGATCTCGAGCACCGGCGGCGGCAGCGGCATCCTTGCCAGCGCCGGTGGCAGCGTCCTGCTCGAGGGCGGCATCCTGCAGGTCGGCAGCGGCAGCACCACCGTCGGCTATGCGCTGAACGCCAGCGGTGCGGGTAGCGTGATCCGCGCCAACAACCTGGTCATCAATGCCTTCCGCAATGGCTCCGGCTACGGCACGGTCAATGCCACCGGTGGCGGCAAGGTGTGGTTGAACGGTGGCCGTGTCAGCAGCGGCGGGCACGCGCTGTACTCCACTGGGCGTGGCAGCGAACTGCACGTGACCGGTACGGAGATCAACAACGGTGCCAACAGCGCAGTGTACGCCGAGGGTGGCGCGCTGCTGTCGCTGGAATCGCTGAAGATGACCTTCGACGAAGCCAGCAGCGGCTACAGCGGCCGTCTGTCCTCCGGCGGCAGCGGCAGCGTGCTGTCGCTGCGCGACGTGGACGTGGTCAACGGCTACTTCGACATCGACAACGGTGGCACGCTGCAGATCGTGGGTGGCAGTGCCAGCAGCAGCGGCAGCAGCATCCGCCTGCTCGGCAACAGTGGCAACCGCGTGTACTCCACCGCCGATATCACCGGCGGCCGTTTCGAGACCGTCGGCGGCTACGGCGTCAACGTCAACAGCTGGGCCAAGCTGACCACCAACGGTGCCCACTTCACCGTGCGCGACGGCTATTCCGGCATCTGGCTGTCCGGCGCGGACTCGCTGGCCGACCTCACCGATACCAGGCTCAGCACCTATGGCGACAACGGCTACGGCCATGGCCTGGACGTCTGGGGTGGTACTGCCACGATCACCGGCGGCAGCATCGATACCCACGGCGATGGGGTCTACGGCCTGCGTGCCTCGGGCAGCAATCCGCCGACGCCCTACTCGCGCATCCGCGCCAAGAACCTGGACATCACCACCTACGGCACCGGCGGTGGCGGCGTCTTCCTTGGCGGCAGCACGGCCGATGCGCAGCTGGACGGAGGCTCGATCACCACACTGGGTGCATCCTCGTTCGGCATCGTGCAGATGAACACGGCCAAGCTCACCGCCGACAACCTGAGCATCCATGCGCAGGGCACGAATTCGGGTGTCTATCGCTCCTACATCACCGTGTTCGGGCCGTATTGGGACCGCTTGGTGTTCAACAACAGCACCCTGCAGACCCAGGACGGCCCCGCGTTGTGGCTGCAGGGCAGCAACCACGAGCTCACGCTCAACAACACCGATGTCGTCGCGCGCCAGCAGGGCAACCTCGACGGTGGCCGCCTGCTGCGGGTGAGCGATACGGTGTTCACCGATGGAAGTTCAGTCGCCACCGCAGACATTCTGTTCACTGCCGACAACAGCCGCCTGACCGGCGATGTGGCGGTCGACAGCGCCACCGCCAACGTGCAGATGACGCTGCGCAACGGCACCGTGTTCAACGGCGCGCTGCGCAACGATTCGGGCTACCAGGTCGCGCAGCTGGCGATGGACGGCAGCAGCCAATGGAACGTGCGTTCCAGTTCCAGCGTCGGTTCGCTGGACCATGCCGGCACCATCGCCTTCGTCGCCCCCACCACCGGCGACTTCAAGACCCTGACCGTCACCGGCGACTATGTCGGCAACGATGGCCACTGGCTGTTCAACCGCGCGCTGGGCGACGATGCCTCGCTGGGTGACCAGCTGGTGATCCAGGGCAACAGCAGTGGCACCGCCTCCGTCAGCGTGCGCAACGCAGGGGGCGCCGGTGCCCTGACCAGCGAAGGCATCCGCCTGATCAGCGTGGGCGGCCAGTCCGATGCGCAGTTCTCGCTGCAGGGACGCGCGGTGGCCGGCGCTTACGACTACTTCCTGTACAAGGGCGGCGTCTCCACCCCGGATGACGGCAACTGGTACCTGCGCTCGGAATACGTCCCGCCGGTCGACCCGCCGGAACCGCCCGATCCGCCGATTGATCCGCCGACTCCGCCGATCGATCCGCCTGCTCCGCCGATCGATCCGCCGGTAGTTCCGCCGGTCGATCCGCCACTGCCGCCGGCACCGCCGCGCGTGGAGCGTCCGGAGCCTGCGGTATACATGGCCAACCAGAGCAGTGCGCTGGGCATGTTCCGGCACAGCCTGTACGACCGCAGCGGTGATCCTGCCGAGGCGACCGGTGGTGGCAGCGACGCCATTGCTTGGGCACAGGTGCGCAGCAGCGCGCCCGGCAGCCGCGGCCACCAGGTGAATGTGGACAGCGAGCTCAACAGCGTGCTGCTGGGCATCGGTCGTCGCTTCGAAGCCAATGCCGGCGGCCAGCTGCAGGCAGGTGTGATGGCCGGTCATGGCCGGGCACGCAATGACAGTCGCTCGCAGGTGACCGGTTACACCGCGCACGGTGTGGTCAACGGCACCAGCCTGGGCCTGTATGCGACCTGGTTGCAGGACGCGCGGATGGAGCACGGTGCGTATGTGGACGGCTGGCTGCAGTACGGGCGTTTCCGCAACAGCGTGCAGGGCGAAGGGCTGCAGAAGGAGCACTATCGTTCGCACAGCTGGACCGGTTCGGCCGAGGCAGGCTACGTGCTGCCCGTGCAGCGCACGGCCCAGCGCGGTGTCTACCTGGAGCCACAGCTGCAGGTGATCCACAGCCGCTACGACGCCGACCGCGTGGTCGAGGCCAACGGCACGGTGGTTGAAGGGCGCGACAAGGACAGCACCACCACGCGTGTGGGACTGCGCCTGTACACGCGTTCGCTGACGCAGCGCCAGGGGCAGGTACAGCCGTTCGTCGCGGTGAACTGGTGGTCCGGTGGCAACGACGCGACCATCGCCGTGGACGGAGAACGCCTGCGCCGGCAGTTGCCGCGTGACATCTACGAAGCCAAGGCCGGCGTGCAGGTGAATCTGTCGGGCGGCTGGCGCGGCTGGGGTGAGATCAGCCACCAGACCGGCGGCATGGGCTTCCGCGATACCAGCGGCCAGCTGGGCGTCTCTTACCGCTGGTAAGCGCTGCGACGGGTGATCCCAGCGAGGGGTCCGGCGATGCGTCGTCGGACCCCTTGTTGTTTTCCACACCACGCGTGGAAATCGATGGGGGTTGGATGTGGACAAGTGGCCATGAGCCACGCACGACAAGCGTTTTCAGCTCTGGTCATTTTTTATCCAATCAATCCACCGCGCCCGCAGGTGCATGTTTTCCACACAGCAGGTGGAAAGCGCTGCGGACTTGATGTGGACAACCCGGCTTGAACGTTATGCCGCAAGCGTTTCAGGGTGTGGCTGTTTTTTGTCCAGCAGCCTCAGCGGTTTTCCACACGCCACGTGGAAAGCCGTGGGGGTTTGGTGTGGACAAGTAGCTGCGAGCCCTGCACGGCAAGCGTTTCAAGGCGTGGTGAATTTCTGTCCACGGCCACCGGCAGCACTGCGCTGGCGCTTCCGCAGCAGAAGCGCGCAGCGGTCCTGCTCGTGCCCCCCTTCTGACAGGCGCCCGATACAACAAGACCCCGCATTGCGGGGTCCTGTGGACAATCACTGCGCTGCGTCGTCGATCAGACGTTGAAGCGGAAATGCAGGATGTCACCTTCCTGCACGCGGTATTCCTTGCCTTCCAGGCGCAGGCGACCGGCTTCCTTCGCACCGGCTTCGCCCTTGTACTTGATGAAGTCGTCATACGCGATGGTTTCGGCGCGGATGAAGCCCTTCTCGAAGTCGGTATGGATGACCGCGGCAGCCTGCGGCGCGGTGGCGCCCTTGCGCACGGTCCACGCGCGGACTTCCTTTACACCGGCAGTGAAGTAGGTCTGCAGGCCGAGCAGGCTGTAGGCCGCGTTGATCACACGGTTCAGGCCAGGCTCGGTCAGGCCAAGGTCGGCCAGGAAGGTATCGCGGTCTTCGTCATCCAGCTGCGACAGCTCTTCTTCGATCGCCGCCGACACCGGCACCACCTGCGCGCCTTCTTCGGCGGCACGGGCGCGCACGGCGTCCAGGTGCGGGTTGTTCTCGAAACCGTCTTCCAGCACGTTGGCGATGTACATCACCGGCTTCAGGGTCAGCAGGAACAGATCGCGCACCAGCGCCTTCTCTTCCTCGTCCAGACCCGCCGAACGGCCGGCCTTGCCATCGGCCAGCGCGGCCTGCAGCTTGGCCAGCACCGGCTTGCGTGCCGCTGCGTCCTTGTCACCGCCCTTGGCCGCACGCTCGGCGCGGTTCAGTGCCTTCTCGACGCTGTCCAGGTCGGCCAGGGCCAGTTCGGTATCGATGGTGTCGATGTCCGAGATCGGGTCGACCTTGTTGTTGACGTGGATGACGTCAGCGTTCTCGAAGCAGCGCACCACATGGGTGATCGCATCCACTTCGCGGATGTGGGCCAGGAACTTGTTGCCCAGGCCTTCGCCACTGGCCGCACCGGCCACCAGGCCGGCGATGTCGACGAACTCCACCGCGGTCGGGATGACCTTCTGCGGGTTGATGATCGCCGCCAGCTCGTTCAGGCGCGGATCCGGCACCGGCACGATGCCGACGTTGGGCTCGATGGTGCAGAACGGGAAGTTCGCCGCGGCGATGCCCGCCTTGGTCAGCGCGTTGAACAGGGTCGACTTGCCGACGTTGGGCAGGCCGACGATGCCGCATTTGATACCCATGTGTTGAATCCGGGTTTGAGTGTAAGTGGATGATTCGGGATTCAAGGCTCGCCTGTGGGCATGCCCTCAATCCCCAATCGTCCTTCCAGTAGCCCGCGTTAGAACGCGGCGTACAACCTGTGACGTTCTGCGTACGCTTTCAGCAGTTCTTCGAGCTGGCCGTCATCAACTAGTGCATAGAATCGCCCATCCAGCGCATCAAGTGCTGTTTCGAATTCATCGCCGAGATACCCGTCAACACGATAGATCTGCAGGCGTCTCTGCGCATGATGATCTTCCATGGCCTCATTGCCAAACAGCAGCCTCTGGGCCGCCAGCACGATGTCGCGCACGTCAAGCCGCTCTATCTCCTCAAGCCCTGCAAGGGCTTCAGCGATGTAGCCGCCAGCAGAATTGTGGAAATAGGCGTCAAGCCCTCCCCGATAGACATCACTGATGAGCGCGTTGATCGCAAAGTAACGCTGATCGTGTACCGACAATCCCGCAAATCCACACCCGCCACCGTGGACCTGCTCGATCAACCAATGCCAATACCGCCCCTCTGCAGACTCCTCGAAGCGCTTGCGCTCTTCACGAATTTCCCGATCTCGTTCCCGCGCCATTTCCATGCTTTGCCGCGTGCCATTCCCGCACGGCATGCAGAGCCCATCGTTCCGGGCCGCCGTAGCCAGCAGGATCATGGCGCCACACACGGTGCAGGGAGTACGCGGGTCGGTCATGATCAGCGCGGGGTGTGCAGCCGCTTCATCGCTTCGCTGAAATCGCCCTGCACCGCCAACGGCAGCACGTCGATCGCATCGTCGATGGCGCGGGAGATCAGTACTTCATCGTCCTTGGAGGGGCGTCCCAGCACCCAGCCCACCACGCGGTCCTTGTGGCCGGGATGGCCGATGCCCACGCGCAGGCGATGGAACTTGCCGTGGCCGAGCAACCGGATGGTGTCACGCAGGCCGTTCTGGCCACCGTGTCCACCGTCGAACTTCAAGCGCGCCACGCCGGGCGCCAGGTCCAGTTCGTCGTGGGCCAGCAGGGTGTCCTCCGGCTCGATCTTCCAGAACCGCTGTGCGGCGGTGACCGACTTGCCGCTGAGGTTCATGAAGGTGGCCGGCTTGAGCAGCCACACGGTCTGTCCGGCAACGTCGACCTTGGCGGTCTCGCCAAACAACTTGCTGTCCACGTTCCATCGTGCACCGGCTTTTTCAGCCAGGGCCTCAACGAAATGAAACCCGGCATTGTGCCGGGTCCGGGCGTGCTCCGATCCGGGGTTGCCCAGACCGACGATCAGTCGCAATCCTGCCATCGTTCCATCCAGATACGGCGCCTGCCCCGAAGGACAGGCGCCGCGGGGTATTACTCGGCCGCTGCTTCTTCAGCGTCGGCAGCATCCTGCTTGCCGTGCTTGGCAGTGACGATGGCGTCGTCGTGGTCCTTGCCCAGCGCCAGCGCCGGGATTTCCACACCCTTCGGCAGCTTGATGTCCGACAGGTACACAACGTCGCCAGCCTT
>Ga0213826_1000532_pt1 | contig 19227 bp, 19 predicted proteins | sample MC6MC0899MG_FD_180668 | JGI IMG/M metagenome (GOLD analysis project Ga0213826, IMG submission 180668) | Enriched soil aggregate microbial communities from Iowa State University, Ames, United States - MC6-MC0899-MG | ecosystem: Environmental > Terrestrial > Soil > Unclassified | place: USA: Iowa...
CTGCTTATTTTAGTGTGGCATCGGGGGATTTGTTTATGTGGCAAAATTAAAGGAGAAAATGGAAGATAGTAGAACTAATACATAAGACTTTTTGTGAGAGGATGGATGGTCGTGACATCAAATATAGCTTTGTTAATAAAGCTATTTGGGGATACCCGCAATAAAACTGAAGCTGAACCGATGAAGAATTATATGAAAGGCCATTTTCCCTTCCTAGGGATCAAGTCACCTTTGCGTAAGGAATTAGAAAAGCAATTTTTTAACGACACGGGGATTTTAAAGGAACCATTTAACAGGGAATTAGTAGCAGAGCTTTGGGGGAAAAATGAAAGAGAGTACCAATATACGGCATTGGTTTATTTGGAGAAAATGATGAATAAGCTTAAAAAAGATGATTTGCCATTCATGGAATGGCTGATTACCACGAAATCATGGTGGGATACCGTTGATGCGATCGCCCCAAAACCGGTGGGGAAAATTGCTGAGAAATTTCCAGAGGTTGTTGGGGAAATGATTGATGGCTGGGCCGTTCACGACAATATGTGGCTCAGACGGGCGGCGATTCTGTTTCAATTAAAATATAAACAGAAGACAAATGAAGAGCGGCTCTATCACTACATACAGCAAAACGCCGAGAGCAAGGAGTTTTTTATCCAAAAAGCGATTGGCTGGGCGTTAAGGGAATACTCAAAATCGAATCCTGCTTCGGTGAAGCAATTTATTGCGAGTCAGTCGTTAGCACCATTAAGTATTCGCGAAGGCAGTAAATATCTTGACTGAGCATCAATCTGATAATGTTTTCCAGTTCGTGTTAGAATAGCACTAATGAAAAATTAGAAAAGGTGGACTTAGACAGCATGATTAAAATCATAGCATCAGACATGGATGGAACATTATTAAACTCAGTTCAACAAATCAGTGAGGAAAATAAAGCGGCAATTTTAAAAGCACAAGCACAAGGGGTAGAATTTGTCGTTGCGACGGGCAGGTCGTACCAGGAGGCCACCTATGTCTTAGGTGAGGCAGGGTTAAAGTGCCCGATTATTTGTGTGAATGGTGCAGAGATTCGTTCGAAAGAAGGAAATATGCTTTCTGCCACACCGATTCCGAAACAACTGGCGCGAGAGGCGGCAGCGAAGTTAAGAGAACTGGATGTATATTTTGAAGTCTATACGGATAAGGGAGCCTGTACAGTCGATGCCGATAAAGCGGTAACGACGCTTGTCGATATTATCATCAGTGCCAATCCTGAAGCAGACCGGGACGAGGTAGTCTATGCTGCCGGGGCAAGATTGCGCGATGGCCTGGTCCAAGTAATCGAGGATTATGAAACTCTTTTTGCAGATGAGAATGTTCAAATCTATAAGATGCTGGCTTTTTCATTTGATTCCGATAAACTTGCGGCAGCAGGTAACACACTCACTGACTTTGAAGGGCTGGCTGTTTCCGCATCAGGCCATGAAAATCTGGAAATTACCAATAAGCAGGCCCAAAAAGGGATTGCGCTTGAGTCCTTCGCTAAAGCAAAAGGCATCGATATTTCTGAGACGATGGCCATTGGCGATAACTATAATGATGTATCAATGTTTGAACGTGCCGGGAGATCGGTCGCGATGGGGAATGCAAGCTATGAAATCAAGGCATTATGTGATGTCATTACAGACACGAATAACGAACATGGTGTGGCAAAAGCAATTCTAGAAGTGTTATAGGAGAGGAAGGGGTCCATGGATCGGGTTGGTTCCGTTATACTGGTGCTGTTTTTGCTCCTTTCAGGATGTTCTTTTTTTGAAAAAGAAGAGGAGACGGATGAGGCGGTTGTTGTTCAGCCGGATTTAGAAGTAATCGCTGAAAATTTATCCGTCCCTTGGTCAATTGAAAAGTTGGGGGAAACCTTCTACCTTAGTGAACGTACGGGAAGCATCGTCAAGATTGAAAACGGTAAAATGGAACGACAGCGAGTTCAGTTAGAAAAGCCGCTGGCGCAGGCGGCAGAGGCCGGGCTGCTTGGATTTGTTTTGGATCCGGGATTTTCTGATAACCAAAAGGCGTTCGCCTATTATACGTATGTGGATGACAATGGAGGACAATTTAATCGTGTTGTTGTGTTGGGGTTTAGAGATAGTGTGTGGTCGGAGGAGCGGATTCTTCTTGACCGCATCCTAAGTGCCGCCTATCATCATGGCGGCAGGCTGAAGATTGGTCCGGATGGGAAGCTGTATATCACCACGGGTGACGCAACAAAGCCCTCGGTTGCTCAACAGCTGAGCTCGTTAAATGGGAAAATTTTGAGAATGAATGTGGACGGAACGATTCCTACGGATAATCCGTTTCCGAATTCCTTTGTCTTCAGCTATGGTCACCGCAATCCGCAGGGATTAGTGTGGATTGGAAAGACTTTGTATGCGAGCGAGCACGGGCAATCGGCCCATGATGAAATCAATCGGATACAAGCGGGTGCGAACTACGGCTGGCCGGTTATTCAGGGTGAGGAGAAGAAAGCGGGAATGGAGACACCTTTGTTCCAATCAGGTGCTTTGGAAACGTGGGCACCTTCGGGAATGGCGGCTGCTGGCGGCAAGCTTTATGTGGCGACGTTAAGAGGGAATGCGGTCAGGGAGTTTGATTTGGAACGGAAGCAGACTCGGGCAGTTATCAGCGGTTTGGGGCGAATCAGGGACGTGCACATTGACGGCGATTATTTATACTTTGTCAACAACAATACGGATGGCCGAGGGAATCCTGGTGAGAATGATGACAAATTGTATCGGGTTCGGTTGGGGGATTTGGAGTAAGGTTGTTGTCCTTTGGTTGAAGTGAATCTGAAAAGGGTATTGGCTGCACTTTTGGAGGAAAAACTAGCTGAAATGAATCCAATGAGAGGTATTGGCTTCATTTTAAAAGAACAACCTTGCTAAAGTGAAGCCAATCAACCCCATAATTCTCTCCATAAAAAGTAGAAACTCCCTAAAGAATTTCAATCTTTAAGGAGTTTACTTGAGAGACGAGAAGTTCTTCGTATTTTTGCTGTGCTAAATACATGATTTCCTGCTCGCCGACATTTGGGTTTTCTTTTTTGACTTGTTCAATTAGGTCTTTTTGTACCTTTTGCGACAGGACAATTAACTCGTACTGCTGCTTTTCGGTTGCCCAGAATTGATTTTCGCCATAGTCGCTGATCAACTTTTTAGCGGATTCGTATTCATTATATTGCTCGTGGGCTTTCGCCAAAGCTGCATCCACTTCCGCTGCAACAGCTTTATGACCCTTTTCCTCGGCCAGCATCGCCATCGAACGAAGGCGGATAATCTGCGTTATTAATTGATTTTTATTATCAGCGGCTTTTTCCTGTAACTTTAAATAGGCCAGCTCTTCCTTTAATTGCTCACCCGTATATTTTTGCTGTGCTGTTTCCTTATTAATCGCCAGCTGCAGCTGATTAATAAACTTATAAAAAGCAATATCCTCATTTGTAATCCAGTCACCGTTAATGGTAGCGACCCCTTTCGCCTTTTCCACGTTGATGCCAATGACCTTTTCTGACTTTGTTCCGTCCTTTTCTAACGTAAAGGCAACTTCATATTTGCCGCCCATTGGCAGCGTTGCTTTTCCGGAGTAAGTTCCGTCTTTTCCCTCTGCTAATTTTACATCGGTTGTGCCATGGTCCATATTAGCCATGGAAAATTCAGCGGAAACAACGAGTCCCCTAACCGCCCTTTTCCCATCTGTTACTTTAATTTCAAACGGCATGGCCGTATCCTTTTGATAATAAAGCTCCTTTGTGACCTTAATCGTATAATCAGGACCGGATTTACAGCCTGTTAGCATCGCAGCGGCTAGCAGCATTACTAACAACATTCGTTTCCTCATGACCCAATACCTCCTAAATGATGTGTCTCTAAAAATTCTCTTACCGTGAATTTCACCATTTTACCTTCATTTAAATAAACGACATGCGTACAAACCTGGCGGATTTCATCGAGATGGTGGGACGAAAGAAGGATGGTTTTATCATGAAGTGATTTCAGCACCTCGAGGATTTCCTTTCTGCCCATTGGGTCAATGCCGCTCGTCGGTTCATCCAAAATGAGGATGCTTGAATCCTGATAAAGGGTAATTGCGAGGCCGAGGCGCTGCAGCATCCCTTTTGAATACTTCTTTACCTGGACATCGCGGTCATCCCATAAGCTGACCGAACGCAGCACTTGTTCCATTCGCGCCAAATCTGCCTTCCCAGAAACGGCTTCGGCAAAAAAGGTCATATTCTCAAGTCCGGTCAGCATCGGGTAGAGCATAAATTTTTCAGGGAGGTAGGCAATTGCCTTTTTCCATTCATCATTTTTGTTCGTGACTTCGATCCCGTTAATCGCAATCGCCCCTTGCTTCACGGGTAATAATCCAAGCAAACTATTGATGAACGTGGATTTTCCGGCACCATTACGGCCGACAAGCGCGCAAATTTCATATTTCCCAATCTCAACGGTGACCCCATCTAGCACAGTTTTTTTTCCGAAGGATTGGTTTAAATTCGTTACTCTAATCATTCGTAGCCCTCCTTACGGTTAAAGACAATTGCTGTACCAAACGAAATAACAAGCCAGATCACCAGATTTCCCAGTAAAAAGAATACAGGCTTCGTCCACATAAACTTCTCCAGCAGCCTTGACATATGGCCAAAAGAATACAAGCCCATCCCGGTTTCTAAAAACATCCTTACTGCCTGAAGCGGATTTAAAAAATAGGCCGCTGAAAAGAGCTTGACGTTTTCATGGGTGACGTCTGGTAAAAAGGACAGGAGGATAAAATCATGTAAAAAGAAAAAGTAAAACCAGACAAAAATCGTATAGCCGATAATCTGCATTCGCGAGCGGCTAAAGCTGCCGATGGCTGCCCCCATTTGCAAGAAGACAAGGTTCAAGCAAATAATCGCTGCCACAAAGATCAAATAGCTTGTGATATCGAGCCCAAAATTAAATTTTAACAGTAACAAATACAGGAAAAACCAAATCATTAGTGGGACGAGAACGACTACATACAGTCCTAAACTTTTCCGAACTAAAAAGCTGGCATAATTGTCTTTCTTTGTTAACAGCATGATTAATGTCTTTTGTTCTTTTTCCTGAAAAATAGAGAACGCGCCGATAAACAAGCAGAGAATCGGGATGAAATAAATGATTGCATCAAATAAATTGATCAAGAGAACATAAAAGCCTTTATCAAATGAAAGGACTGAGGAACGAAACAATATGCTGATTGAAATCAGAACAATGATGCTTAAACTAAGCCACAGTCCCTTTCCTCTTATGTTTTCCTTCCATTCCTTCCAAATGTAATGCATAGTTGATGTCTCCCTTTTAATAAAATCAATCCGATAACCAGCCCGAAAGCAACGAACAAAAGGGGTTTCCGGCTGCTTTTTGCCGCTGCCATTGGGTGTGAGTCTTTAAACATCACTTCATCGTTATTCAATGTGGCATTTATTTTTTCATAGATAGTGATCGCCGGGCTTTTTAAAAATAGATTCGTTATTTCCTGGTCCTCGATCAGCTGATGGAGGGAAGAATGATAGATTACCGGGAAATCTCCAATGCCGTCCTGGTTTAAATCGGTCAGCGGGAACGACGAGCCCCAGTCATTGCCCTTACCATCCTTGCTCCAGGAATTGCGTTCGCCTTGTCCGCCCAGAGTAACAGCTGGAATCGTGTTTTCTGAAATGCGGTTTAATGTAAACGTTTGGTCATTGGAGCTGGCCCATAGCTCAATTCCTATCTGGTTTTGGATAATGCGGTTGTTCTTAATGATGTTTCGTGTGGCCTGGTCGATATACAGACCCCGCTGGTTCATGTAAAAGGTATTATTGGCTATATAATTATCATTGGCCTGCAGGAGCAGTAAGCCAAACGATTGATTTCCATAGTTAACGATAAATTGATTATCTTCTAATTTCAGATGATTCGAGTTCATGATGGCGGCGCCGCCTGTATTCATCGTAAAAACATTTCGTTTAAAAATATTTTCATCAGAATACATGTAATGTAAGCCATATCGAGTGTTGCTGATGTTATTTTCATAGCTGTGGTTGTTGTTGGCATAATCGAAGAACATTCCGTCACGGGTGCCTTCAATCGTATTGTGTTCTAGCAGGTTATCATTTGCGTAATAAATGTGGAGTCCGTTTCCTTGTGCGGCAATTTCTCCTTTGCCCATGCCTTTTATGTTGTTATAACGTATTTTATTATTGTGGGCCTGGCTTAAATAAATCCCGTGAAAGGAATGGCGGATACTGATGTGCTCGACCACATTGTTGTTCGTATAAATCTTGATGGCGGCGTACTCCTCAGCGGAGTTCCGGTTCATGCTGCCGTGAGTCACTGTCAGATACTTTAGCTTCACATTTGGAGCCTTAATAGAAATGACGTTGCCGGTTCCGTCTCCTTTGATCACGGTTTTATCCGAGCCAATGATTGTCATCGGTTTGTTTATGACGATATTGCCCTCGTACGTTCTATTTTCAAGCTTTACTACCGCCCCCTCTTTCATGGAGTCGAGGATTGCTTGCAAGTTTTCGGCTGCCATATGTTTTTCTGGTTCCATTAGGATAAAAAAAGAAAAAACAAAAGATAGGAGCGTTAATTTTTTCATGTTACATTCGATCCTTCCATAACGGAATGAGTAATAGTATAAACGCGGCGATCACCACATACGAACCAAGACCAAGCAGGCTTGTGGTTTGAAAGTTGGCGATCGTGTTATGCCCTAAAATCGGCGGTACAAATGGGTCCAATTTTATCGGTGCCTCCGGACTTAAATTGGTTCCGAATTTTTTCAGTGCGGCATGAAGGTCTAAGACGCCAAGCGTGCCGCCGACGATGAACAGGCCAATTAATCCATAGAGGACAGTTTTTTTTCGCAGCATTGCTGTTAATAGAGTGAGAACAGCTAATCCGCCAACTAAATACGGTAAATACGATAATTCAGGGAAGTTTTCTTCACTGAAGTTGGCCATACCGATATAGTGGTTAAGACCGTTAACAATATCAATTTGTCCTTCAAGCCTATTTGGATAAACAATGATATTTAGTCCCTCCGGATATTGTGGGGCAACGAAAATCATTTTCCACCATGGGAAAAATAGTGAAACGGCAATCAAAATAGCGGAAACGACTATAATGATTGAGGAAACGATCGATAATTTTTTTCGACTATTGTCAATCAAGTTTACCACTCCTCTAATAGTGATAATTTAGCAACTAGGGATGGGGCTGTCCGAGAAGTAGATTTTGGATAGAAAGCATGCAAACGGCAGGGGCTCTGGTCGCTTTCCGCGGGCCAGCCGCCGAGCCTCCTCAGGCTTACAGCCTTGCGGGGTCTCGGCCGGCAGGCTTTCCCGCAGGAGTCTCCCGGCGCCCCTGCCGTTTGCGATGAAAATGGGCCTATCTACTACCTTTTAGACAACCCCACCACCAACTTTTGCTGCCTAGCTTCAGCGCCAAGAGCTGGAGCTTTTCTCCTTATTGCTTCGGTTTTACAAGGAAGTAACCGGTCATTTCCTGGTGCAGGGCAGAGCAGAAGTTTGTGCAATAAATCGGGTACGTACCGGCTTTATTCGCTGTCAACTTAATGGTGTTCGTTTGTCCCGGCTGTACTTCAATATTCATGTCATAGCTATTAATGGCAAATCCATGCGTGATATCTTCATCAAAGTCGATATTGGTTAAATGAATCGTGACCTCATCGCCCTCATTGACTTCAATCACGTCAGGGCGTTTTGCTTTTGCATCAAAGATAAACTTCGAACGCATCGCGATTCCATATACATCAACTTTGTTGCCGTTTCGGACAATGCGCGCGTCATCTTTTTTGTAGACGGCGTCCTTATTCTTTTCGTCTTTCGGATAAACTTCAATTGTTTTGATCTTATCGGCCTTAATCATTTGCGCATAGTGCGGTTCAGGGTTAACTGGTGCCGATTGAATCACCTTCATCTTGCCGCTGATGTCGATTAGCTGCATCGATTCAGGGTGGGAAGGTCCAACAGACAAGTAGCTGTCTTTGGCAATCTTATTCAAAGCAACGAGCCATTTTCCATCAGGTGAAACTGTATCGCCTTCAGCAGCAACAGAGTGTCCCGGTGAATATTGGACAGGAACACGGTCTAATGTTTTTCCAGTTTTCGGATCCCATTTCACAACTTCAGAGGATATGAACATTGTTGTATAGGCCATGCTTTTGTCATCAAATTGGGTATGAAGTGGTCCAAGAGCATTTTCAGGGTTTACTTCTCTTTCCATGACAGATTCATATTTTAGAATTGGAATTCCGTTCCGTTCGCCGGCAAAATTTTGTTTTTCTACGGCTTTAAATGCCTTTTCGAATGAGAAGACCGTCATTGTAGGGGCAAGCTTACCGGAAGCGATAAAGGATTTACCATCCGGTGTGACGTCCACACCATGCGGTGATTTCGCAACCGGAACTAAATAAATGCCGCCCTTTTGTTTTTCCGGAAAAATCATTTTTTGGCCGCCGACATCCTCGTACTTGCCTTCCTTGACCATTTTCTCAAGCTCTTTCCAGTTAAAAAGAACAATATAGTCCCGGTCAGCTTGTGATGCGTTAATTTCTAAGTTTGTTGTTGCTTCCTCTGTATTGTAAGTGGTCATAACCGCCCAATCAGCAGAGCCTTTTTTACCGGCATCTGAAAGGTCATAGGACCATGGTGGAAGGGCTACTTGGTAGGCAACATTTAGTTTTTCTTTATCTTGATCAAATGCGACAGCAGACATAACACCGCGGTATTTTGTGCTGTAGTCGTCAAGAGATTCATATTTTTGTTCAAGTGGTACAGCGAAGCGGGTTGGCAGGAACATGTACTCGGTATTTTCGGTTACGAATGCTGCACAGTGCGGGCCGCTTGTGTTTGGAACTTTAATAATATCTTTAACGGTAAACGTTTTTAAATCCATGGCGGCTGCCCGGCTGTTGCCGACATCCGTCGCAAACATGTATTTACCGTCATAGTCACCTTTCGTTTCCGAGAAGGCGGGATGGTGCAGGTCTCCCCATGTATAGCCACCCATTAATTTCTTTGAGTGCTCATCAAAGCCATAACCTGTTGCCGAGTCTGGTGAAAAGACTGGAATCGTTCGGATATGGCGCATCGATGGCACACCGTAAATAAACATTTGCCCTGAGTGACCGCCAGATGCGAATAAATAGTAATCATCTTTTTGCCCGAAAGGAACATAAACCTTTTCTGCATCGCTCTTTGTATTTGAAGCAGCCTCCGTGTTTGTCTTTGCGGAAAAATCAGCAAATGAAATCGTTGCGGCAACAAACCCGGCAAGCAATCCGGAAGCGATTGGAATCCATTTTTTCATTAACGTAATACCACCTTTTTTATTTTGCTTCAGATGCTTGTTTAAGCAGGTCTAATACCTGCTTACGCTCATCATCAGTTAATGGATTTTTGCCAATAACGCCTGACATAACCGCTGAAGTAGGCGCTTTCAGGAATTCGTCGATGGACTTTCCGTGCTTGCCTTCAACGTTTACAAACGCTTGTGAAAGGTCCGGACCTACGGCACCGCCCTTCAAGTTAAGGGTTTCAACGCTGTGGCAGCCAAGGCATCCGCGTTTATTTAGGATGTTGTCTTCACTGACTGAAGCAGTTGTCGCTGCCGCTTCTTTCGAATCCTTACTTTCTTCTTTGGTTTGGTTGGTATCTTTTGTTTCTGTTTGCGCCGTTTGTGGCTCATTACCGGAATCGCCCATTATGACTTCAAACACGAGATAGCCAAGGCCAAAACCAAGTAATGCACTTATAACAAAGCTAATGATTGTTTTTTGCAATTTGATCCCCCTCTTTTTGTGAACTGAACACCTTCATCCTAAACGCTTGACAATATTAAAATTGTGATGAAGAACACACCTTTTTATCAGTTTTTGAACGTTCTGTGAAGTGAGCGGGGGGAGGGTAGGAAATGGGCGAGGTTTGAACAATTGAACGTTTTATGAATCTCGTCACGTCTTCGTGGTGAAAAGTTGTTCTAATAGTTGGAAACTATTGTGCTAAGTTCAGGAATAAGAGTTTGAGGTGGTGGAAAATATGAATCAAGCAGATTATCTGGGTGATTCACAATTTGCTGTCTATAAAAGGGGAAAGCATGCGGCTGTGCACCTTGCTGCATTGGGAATACTTGCAAAGTAAAAAGCCCTTCGCGAGTGAAGGGCCTTTAATCTGTAAACTTATATGTCCAAAACCGCTCATTATTGATCCATACCATCGTTTGCGGGTCTTGATTTTTCAATTTCTCTTCCATGCCGCTCAACATTTGCTCCGTTTGCGAACGGTGAGCACGAATGGCGGCCAGCTTTTTGTCAGCAACAGGGGTAATATTATTGATAATGTCCGCTTCCCCAAGCTCTTCGACACAATTATTCGAAAAGGCGACACAGTGTAAGGCTGGCCTTGCTGAGGCAGGCAATTTTTCCACAGCCCTCACGACCGCCGCACCTGTGGCGTCATGGTCAGGGTGGACCGAATAGCCAGGATAAAAAGTAATGATGAGTGAAGGATTTACCTCCTCAATCATTGCGAGCATTGTGTTCGCTAATTTAACCTCGTCTTCAAATTCGATCGTTTTATCACGGAAACCAAGCATGCGAAGATCCTGAATGCCTAATACCCGGGCAGCTTCCTTTAATTCTTCCTTTCTAATTTTAGGAAGGTTTTCCCGATTGGTAAACGGGGGATTCCCCATATTACGTCCCATTTCCCCTAAGGTTAAACAGGCATATGTGACAGGAGTTCCGTTCTGTACGTGTGTCGCAATCGTTCCAGATACACCAAAAGCCTCGTCATCAGGATGTGGGAAAACGACCAAAACATGACGTTCTTTTTCCATTAGCTATTCTCCTTTCTTGACTTTGATAACTGGCCAGCGTAAGCATAGAGTACTTCGCTAAACTGGCACCTTTCGCTTTTCTTATTCAAACGGAGTCGTACTGATTTCAAGGGCAACCGCTAGCTTCCCATTGTAATCATGACCGGCTAATAGTAGCTGATTCTCTTTATTGATTTCGAAATGTGTAATACCCTCTGCGTAAATCCAGCCGAGGTTTATTTTCAGGCCAACACGATAGGGGCCATTTCCAGTAATTTTCCCTAGTTCATAACGGACAAGCGCATTCCGAATGTACGCCCCCGCAGAGAAGAAGGATTGGTCGTTATGTGATGCGTAAGCACCATTGGTTGTTTCAAGGTGAATGTAGACATCTTTATTCGCAAAGCCATTGATGGCTTCTTGAACACGTTTCATATCAATTAACTGCAAATCTAACAACTCCTTTCCCCTCAATACCAGTAAAAGAAACTATAAATTATTCTTATTTAATAATGTATCTATCATACTAAAAATAGTAAAAAAATGCGAAATGAATGCTTAGAACAAATTTCTTATTGGTAACAATTAACTCTAATAAGAAATATTTACTTGGAAATCCTTTATTCTAGAGAGAGTATTTATTTAAGCCAGAAGGGATCATGATCCGTGAAAATGTGGTTTCGAAAACAGCCTGCTGAACAAGCACAAAACACACTTTTTGCCCTATTAAATAGGTACCAGCAATCGGGCGATTTTGTTCACTTTCATCATCCTCAGTCGCCACAACCATTTTGGATTTCTTATTTTGGTACGTTAATTGATGTCGAGATTTTGCATCGCGATATTCTTCCCTATTTAAATAAAACAGCATTCACTTCATTAGAAGGGGTAAAGGCGGCGCTTCCATTTGAAGATGTCTTAATTACAAGTGATTTACAACAAATTCAAGATCAGCTATTGGAAGGGTCTGTCCTTATTCAACTCCATGAACAGGATTCGGAATGCGCACTTGTCCGGGCGGAAATGAAAAAGGCACGTGAGGTAACAATACCGGAAGAGGAGTATAGTGTAGTCGGCCCGAAAGAAGCATTTGTGGAGTCAATAACCACCAATTTAAATTTAGTTCGCAAACGATTGCCGATTTCAGAATTAAAAGTAAAAGAATTTACGATTGGAACACTTTCAAAAACAAAAGTGGCCGTTTTGTATATTGAAGGAATCACGAATGAAGATAACGTTAATACCGTTTGTCAACGACTTACCGATTTGCAATTCAATCAAATTCTCGATAGTTCCATTATTGCCCAGTTGATTGCCGATAATGGGAATTCGATCTTTCCGCAATTAATTGATACCGAACGCCCTGACCGGGTCGCAGGTGTTCTTGCGGAAGGCAGTGTGGTGATTCTTGCCGATGGCTCTTCCCATGCTTTGATTGGACCGATTTCGGTAATGGGATTATTTAATGCGTTTGAAGATTATTATGTCAATTGGCAAATGGCTTCGGCATTTAGACTTATTCGGGTATTTGCTGTTTCTTTTTCTATTTTGGTGACTCCGATTTATGTGGCCGTTTTAACGTATCATTATCAATTAATCCCAAAAGACTTAATGGTGACATTAGTGTCTTCACGAAGGAATATTCCCCTACCGCCCATTCTTGAAGCTATCATCCTGGAGTTAACGATTGAGCTGCTCCGGGAAGCCGGGGCAAGACTTCCGTCAAAGGTTGGCCAAACCATTGGTATCGTAGGCGGTATTGTGATTGGAACAGCAGCAGTTGATGCAGGATTAACAAGCAATGTACTGCTTATTATTGTCGCACTCGCTGCGTTGGCTTCCTTTACCACCCCGGTATACCGGATGGGTAATACGATTCGATTACTCCGTTTTCCGTTTCTCTTACTTGCGGACTTATGGGGACTGTTAGGGATTGCTGTCGCTTTTATCTTTTTAATGATTCATTTACTCCGTTTAAGGTCACTAGGCAGACCTTACTTAGAGCCAATTTACCCTCCAAGGCTTAAGGATTTAAAAGATTCATTTATTCGTTTACCTTTTTCTCTTCAATCAACCAGACCTGTATTTTTACAAACAAAAGATCGGGAGCGCTTTTCAAAACAACAGGCTAGTGAGGTGAATGATATTGATGAATAGCAGCCATCTATAAAGGAGGTTCTTCATGAAAACAGCGATTAAGAGTGAGTATCTTGTCTCGCCATTCCTTGTTTTATTTCTTGTGCATGGTATGCAATTTGGGGTTGGGGTTTTAAGCTTTCAACGGGATCTCGCCAAGATTGTCGGCCAGGATGCTTGGATTTCCATCTTGGTAACAGGAATCATCGTTCATATCTTAATTTGGATGATGTACACGATGCTCAATAAGGACAAGGGCGATTTAATGACGATCCACCAACGTACTTTCGGAAAGTGGCTAGGTAATTTGTTAAGTCTCCTCTTTATTGTGTATGTCCTTGCACTGAGTATAACAGTGCTACGTTCGTATATCGAAATTGTTCAAGTATGGATGTTTCCTTTACTAAAAACATGGCCCTTTGCTTTAGTCATGTTACTCAGTGTTTACTATGTTGTTTCAAGTGGATTTCGTATCGTTACAGGTGTTTGCTTTTTGGCTGTTGTAATACCCTTATATTTGGTTTTAACCTTTTTTGTTCCGATCGAATTTTCAAATTTTCGCAATCTGTTACCAATCTTCGATCATTCCTTATCGGAAATAGCTAAATCTATTAAGGGTACGGCATTAGCTTTTTCCGGCTTTGAATTTTTATTGTTCTATTATCCTTTTATTAAACAGCCAGAGAGTTCGCAAAAATGGGCCCACTTTGGAAATATTGGCACCACTAGCCTTTATCTTCTAATCATGATTGTCACCTTAGGTTTCTTTGATCAGGGCTATCTAAATAAAGTCATCTGGCCGACGTTAATGATGTGGAAGATTATCAAATTGCCCTTTGTTGAGCGCTTCGAAATTATCGGAGTAACTTCTTGGGGTGTTGTCATGTTACCAATTATTTGTTTGATGTTTTGGTCGGCAAGCCGCGGGATAAAGGAAATCTTTAAGCTAAAACAGCGGAGTGTCCTCGTAATCCTTTTATTTATTTGTTTAATTGTTTGCTGTTTATTAATCGATAGAGAATCGATACAGCAATATAATACATTTATAGGAACCATTGGCTTTTATACATTGTTTGGCTATATCCCTTTCCTTTTTATCTGTTATCATATTCGTTTCATAATGAGGGGAAAATGATGAAGAATAAAATAAAAATAGCTGTGGTAATCAGCATCATTTTTTCCGTCTATATGTTTGGTCGTGTAAAAAGGCAGATTTTAGATGATCTTAACATGGCATCGTCTGTAGGGTATGACTATATTGATAAACATACGATAAAAGCTACGACAGCCCGTCCTATTTTTAAACCTGACAAGAGCATTGGGAATAAAATCTTTACGGCAAGTGATGAACTAAGTACACAAACATTTAGTAAACTCAGTCTACAATCCTCCCGTCAAGTAGTAATCGGCAAATTAGAAGTGGCATTATATAGCAAAGAAGTGGCGAAACATGGAATTGGCGATATAGTGGACTCTTTGCAAAGGGACCCATCTATTAGTGAACGATTGTTTGTTGCAGTGGCCGAGGAGGAAGCAAGTGAAATTTTAAAGAAGATATATGGTGATCGTGATACCGGTGCTTATTTATCGATGTTAATCGAACAAAATATGGAGGCGGGTTTATTGCCAACGACCAACCTCCACCAATTTCTAAACGCCTACAATTCCGACATAAAGGATCCATTTTTACCTCTCATTGAGCAAAAGGGGGAGAAAGTTCATCTAAAGGGGATTGCCTTATTTAAGGATGATCATTATGTGAAAAGTCTCCGTAATGACCAGCAATTTATTTTTCAAGCTCTTTTGGAAAAAATTCGTTTAGGGACCTATAAACTAAGGTTGAAAAATAAGGAATATGCGGCAATTGAGAATATTAAAACAAAAAATAGCTATCGCGTTGATAACCTAAAAAAAATGCCAGAGATTACGATCCAGGTAAAGGTGAGAGGGATCATTAAAGAATACACAGGGAAAAAGACAAACAAAAAAGAGATTGATCAAATTAAGAAACAAATGGAAAACAAGCTAGAAAAGCAAGCTGCTGCCATGATTCGCTCGTTTCAAAAGTTAAAGATTGATCCACTTGGCTTTGGTGATCAAGTTCGAAGCCGAACAAGAAACTTTCGGCATCAAAAGTGGTTAAACCAATATCCAGATGTAAAGATCAGGGTAAAGGTAAATGTGACAATTCTCGAAAAAGGTGTGGTTGATTAAAAATTAGTGTGAGCCCTTACTCTGGAAAAATCAAAGCCGGTCAGGTGACCGGCTCTTAGGCTGTCGAAAAACTTTCGATAGCCTTTTATTTCGTTGGGATTCTTTAATAATTTACTGCGTTAATTTGTTGTAATATTATAACAGGATAGGCTGTTCAACAGGTCTGTTGATTTGCGCTCCAGGCGCTTCGCTTTCCGCGGGCGTGCCGGGGAGCCTCCTCGTCGCTTCGCTCCTTCGGGGTCTCCCCTACCCCGTACTCCCGCAGGAGTCTTCGCGCCTTCCGCTCCAATCAACATGGCGGTTGCTATACAGATATTCAGGTCAACAAACTCAAATAATAAAAATAAATGGTGAATTCAATGTTTATGCAAAAAGAGTCTAGCCAAAGTGAATATGAATTTGTATCTATTGATGAATGGGTTCTTGACAACCATCTTCTTCGTTTGATTGATAAATATATTGATTTTCTGTTTCTTCTTGAAAAAAGTCCGTCCTTACTATAGCGATGATAACTAACGCCCTACTGATCCCACGGAATCGCAACTGCAGGTTACGGGGATTGAAAAATGTAAGTGAAAAGTCTCTCCTTACTGCAGCCTGCCAAAATATAAAAAAGATTGCAAAGTACTAAGCAAGGCAAGAAAAGGTGTGTTGCAATTCTCTAGGTTGATCTACCACCTGTTGATTGGAGCGGAGGGCACTCGACTCCTGCGGGATAGAGAGGTCACTGGAGACCCCGCAGGCGCTTAAGCGCCGAGGAGGCTCCAGGAACCTCCCCGCGGAAAGCGAGTGCCCGGAGTGGAAATCAACAGGCCTGTTAGCATAAAAAATCGGTGATGTAGATCCAGGAAAAATAAAATATTGCCGAGAAAAATACCCTTTCTCGACAATCTGAGAGCCGGTCAGGTGACCGGCTCTTTGCTATTTTCTATTCATTACAATCTACACAATACTCCGTTACACTTTCGCCACTGCGGTAGGCCCCATGCCAAGTCGGTCCGACAAATTCATTTAAGCGGAAGCCCTCTTGGATCGCAGCGGTAATAAATGCCTTTGCCACATCGACTGCTTCATAAACAGAAGCTCCTTTGGCAAGTTCAGCGGTAATCGCTGATGAATAAGTGCAGCCTGCACCGTGTGTGTAAGTTGTTTCAAACTTCTCGGACTCATACAGTTTGAATTCTTTTCCATCATAGAGAAGATCAACAGCTTTTTCTTCGGTATGAAGTTTGCCGCCACCCTTAATCAATACAAATTTTGCTCCCTGCTCGTGGATTTTGACAGCTGCTTCCTTCATTTCCGCCACTGTATGCGGTGTTTTCATTCCTGCAAGCTGTCCTGCTTCAAATAGATTGGGGGTTACTACTAATGCACGTGGCAAAAGCAATTCGCGCATCGCGTCTGTTGTTTCCGGGTGTAACGCCTCGTCTTCACCTTTACAAACCATTACCGGATCAATGACGACTCTTTCCAGTTTATTTTCATCGATTTTCCTGGCCGCTAACTCAATGATTTCAACGGTTCCCAGCATCCCTGTCTTCATCGCATCGATGCCAACGGAGAGAATCGTTTCAATTTGAGTTTCAAGTGTATCAACGGCAATGGGAAATACACTGTGGTGCCAATCCTTTGGATCCATCGTTACGATTGTCGTGAGGGCAGTCATCCCATAGACGCCAAGCTCCTGGAACGTCTTTAAATCTGCTTGAATCCCCGCCCCGCCGCTTGTATCTGAACCGGCAATCGTCATAACCTTTTTTATCGTCATTATGTACTCCTCCTTGTATAGACCTTATTTCTTATTATAAAACATTTTTAAAAATATAACAGAAAACAGTTATCAATCTGTTCTAAGATTCTAATGGAACAAATGTTGACAGAAAAATGACAAATCCCCCATTTGCACTATTTACAAGCATTTTGAGTGATAAATATTACTTTCAAATAGGGGGCGGGGAAGTACGATAATGACGAGAAGCCCCACTTTTAAAAATGGAATCGCTTACAGGTCGGTGCTAAATACTATTGCAACCTTGCTTAACTGGTATGTTCACAAAATTGTTGGAAATTTGACACAAACTTACTTTCCGTCGTCAAAGTCCCATCCGTTGTTAACGGGAATGCCTTTACTGCTGTTAAAAATTCCTCTATGAATATTACATCTTTCGACAATGTGACAAATGTCGCTGAGTGCTATTGGACCTATTTTTACAATGATTAAATAAGGAAGAATTTCCTGAGGGGAAGTGAAAACAATGAGTCACAAAGGGTGTCCGGATGAATATCCAATTTCCTTAGTCATAAACGGTTATGAAATGGCCGTTTTTCAACTGACAAAATTCGACCTCGAGGACTGGACATATGGATATTTGTTTTCTGAAGGATTTATTCAGGATGCAAGTGACATCGAATCTATCCTCATTAACGAAGAAATGGGCAGCATTCATGTTTCACTCTGCTCCCATTTTGATGAAGAGCAAGTTTTTTTAAAAAAGAAGCATTACACCGCCGGTTGTGGCAGGGGCGTCACCTTCTTCTCGATGACAGATGTGAAAAATTTCGCCAAAGTGGCATCAAGCAAAACCTTCAAATTAAGTTATCTATTAAAAAAGAGAAGTGAATTCGCCCAGAACTCCCGCTTTTATCTGGAAACAGGTGGAATGCACGGCGCTTGTATTGTCGAGGAAGACGGCACGATTACGATCCGTGAAGATATTGGCCGTCACAATGCCGTGGACAAAATTATTGGCCATGCACTTAGAAATCGTTTACAGCCCGAAAGGTTAATGCTGCTGACAACCGGCAGGGTTTCATATGAAATGCTCTCGAAGGCTGCGAAATTTGGCTTTCCTGTCATCGGCTCGCGTACCGCTGCCACCAAGCAGGCAGTGCAGCTGGCAAAATACTTAAATATTGAGGTTATTGGCTATTTAAGAGGGAAAATGGCGACAATTTATACCTCCACCGGCAGAGTCGAAAACGATTTAAATATGGAGCTGGCAGCAGAGATGCATTGATTGAAAGGGGGTATCAAAGGCAAAACGCTAGAGAGAGAAAAAAGTGTCTAGTATCCGTTTAAGGTGCTGTCGCTTTTAAAAGGGATGTTCTAATCATATTTTTGGGAAGGAGAATAGTGATGGTTGAAATGAACCTAAATCGCCGGCAATTTTTAAAGCTATCGGGCGCAACGGCGGCAACTCTTGCTGTTGTCGAACTCGGTTTTAACGAGGATAAAGCCTATGCACAAACAAAAGAATTCAAAATTGCCAAAGCTACTGTAACACCAACCATTTGCTGCTACTGTGGTGTCGGATGCGGTATCCTCGTTCACACCAAAGATAATACCGTGGTTTATACGGAAGGGGACCCGGATAACCCGATTAACGAGGGAAAACTATGCAGTAAAGGAACAACATTAAGACAGTTATATACATCGGAAAAACGCTTAACAAAACCGCTTTACCGTGCTCCTGGAAGTAATAAATGGGAGGAAAAAGATTGGGAATGGATGCTTGACACCATTGCCAAACGGACGAAAGATACACGCGACAAATCGTTTGTTGAAGTAGAGAATGGAATAACCGTTAATAAAACAGAGAGAATTGCCAGCTTAGGCGGCGCAGCACTTGATAATGAAGAAACTTATTTGCTCTCGAAACTAATGAGAGGGCTTGGTGTAACCTACTTAGAGCACCAGGCACGAATATGACATAGTTCGACGGTTGCCGGTCTGGCACCTACATTTGGTCGTGGAGCAATGACTAACCATTGGAATGATCTGCAGCATACAGATTGTGCGTTAATCATTGGTGCAAACCCTGCGGAAAACCATCCAATCAGCTTCAGATGGTTAACAAAAGCAAAGGATAACGGCGGTAAAATTATTTCCGTTGACCCGCGTTTTACTAGGACATCGTCTCAGGCTGACGTTTACGCTGCACTCCGCTCCGGTACGGATATTCCGTTTATTGGCGGGATGATTAATTATGCGATT
>Ga0213826_1000536_pt1 | contig 19171 bp, 17 predicted proteins | sample MC6MC0899MG_FD_180668 | JGI IMG/M metagenome (GOLD analysis project Ga0213826, IMG submission 180668) | Enriched soil aggregate microbial communities from Iowa State University, Ames, United States - MC6-MC0899-MG | ecosystem: Environmental > Terrestrial > Soil > Unclassified | place: USA: Iowa...
GATTATGCGTACATCAATAGGAATAGGCTTACCACTACCAATACGCTGAACCTCCGACTCTTGGAGCACACGTAATAATTTTGCCTGTAGTAGTAAGGGCATCTCTCCAATTTCATCTAAAAACACGGTACCACCTGATGCAATCTCAAATAACCCTGCCTTTCCACCTCTCGCCGCTCCCGTAAATGCTCCTGCCTCATAGCCAAACAGTTCGGATTCTAATAAATTTTCAGGAATTGCACTACAGTTAATCGTTAATATTTGCTTATCGTTACGTCGGCTGTTTGCATGAATAAGCTTTGTAATTTCTTCTTTACCTACGCCTGATTCACCACCAATTAATACAGTAGAGTCTACCTCTGCAATCCTCATAACACGCTTTACTACCTGCAGCATTGCAGAAGACACGGCTATTAAACTGCTTTTTACAGATTCTTTTTTATGTAAGGCTTGTAGCTTATTTTTAAAATTCTCGTTTTGAACTTCTAAATTTTTTACTTCTTTCTCTAACAGTTTTAATTGTGTCATATCTCGTGTAATTGCTACTACGTATTGTAATTCACCGTGTTCATCAAATATTGGCTTGCCAGAAACTAATAAACATTTTCCATTAATGAACGTCTGCAAAATAGTTACTTTTTCTTTTGATTCAATGACTTTCATCGAAATGGAATCACTCATTAAACCTTCAGCGATTACGTCTTTTGCATATCTTCCCATTAAATCGATGCCAACAATTTCAATATCATTATCATTTTGAAATAAAATTTTACCGTCGCAATCACATACTGTAACGCCATCTGATATAGAGTTTAATACTTTAATTGACAGTGGGTTCATAAAATCAATATGACTATACTGTATGAATGGTTTGACATGAAATAAGCTACCTTGCGAAGTCTCTAATACGTGAATAAAATAGCCTTCTACCTCGAACGTTTCTGTTCCTTTTTGATATTGTTTTATTATTTTTTCAAGAAGCTCTCGTTGGATATCACTTTTAATCATTACTTCCTCATTTTTTACAATAAAAAAATGTTCCTCTTTATGAAGTTCAGTTATCGACATATAGACCACTTCCTCTCTAACTAAAAAAATTCGCTCACTTTCTACGGAGCATCTGCAAGCCTAAAAGGAGTTAAATCATCCTTTAATGGCTTGAAATCTCGGAGAAACATTGCGAATTTTTTATATTTTACAGTATTCTACTCTGAGGCTAGCTTTTCCTCTATTTGCTCTGCTGATCTTGTCGACAGTTTTCGCATAATCATAAACAACACAACTGAGCCGATCAATACTAATGTACTTAAATAAAATTGGGAGCGTAAAGATTCAATGAGTGCTTGGCATAAATAAACGACTGTTAAAATTCCAATCGTGACATACGACAAGTATGGGAACAACCACATTCTTATCGCTAATGGCTCATCTGAAACTTTGTCATAATACCGCCGGAAACGAATTTGTGAAATAGCAATGAAAATATAAACAGCTATCATTAATCCTCCAACACAATTACCTAAAAAATAGAAAATGACTTCAGGTGAAATGAAGTATAGCATCGCACAAATATATGCCACCACTGTACTACCAAGAATAGCTGGTACAGGTGCACCTCGGCGATTTTTAATTTGTGAAAATATTTTCGGTGCATCTCCTTGACGCGACATTTCAAGTAACATACGTGAGCTTGTATAAAGAGCAGAATTTAAAACAGAGATAAGTGAAATAAAAATAACGATTTGAATAAGTTGAGCAGCAATAGGAAGCCCGGCCATCGTTAAAATATTTGCGTAAGGTGCTGCCAATATTTTCGAATCATTCCAAGGTATGATTAAAATCATAATGGCTACTGAACCTACAAAAAATAAACCTAACCGAAATACAACGTTGCGAATGGCGCGAACAATATTTTTCGCCGGATTTTCAGACTCTGCTGCCGCTATGGCTGCAACCTCAGCACCACAAATGGAGAAAATGACAAAGACAATCCCTGTTAAAATGGGCACAATACCATTTGGTGCAAATCCACCGAATTCTGTTAAAATACCTAACCCCTTCGGCTCATAATTTGGCCAAATCCCTAAAATCATCGCTAGACCTACTACTAAAAATACGACGATAGCTGTAACTTTAACAAAGGAAAGCCAATATTCGAATTCACCAAATGATTTTACTGAATAAATATTAATAATTGTCATCAATAATGTTATGCCTACACTTCCGGCCCAAGTTGGGATCATTGGAAACCAATTATGCAGCATCCCACCTATGAGTGCGGCTTCTAACCCCACAATAAACACCCAGCTTGCCCAATAAAGCCAGCCTACTGTAAAACCTGCCCATGGACCAATATACTTTCCTGCATATGAAGCAAATGAACCTAACTCTGCTGAACCACCAGATTTCTTCCCTAAAACTATTTCTCCTGATGCCATTTCCCCAACCATTTGCATGATTAGAACTATGAGTAAGCATGCAATCGTATATGAAACCACTGCTGCAGGACCGGTACTTAAAATATTTTTCCCTGTCCCGACAAATAGCCCTGTGCCAATAACCCCTCCAATGGAAATCATCGTAATATGCCTTGTTTTCAGTGATTTTTGCAAAGCTCCCATTAAACCACCCCTTTTGTGTTTTATGTAGACATTTACTAGCCCCTTTCCTCTAATTCAATGTCTACCGTTTAATGAGCAATTCTGATGCCAAACCTATTGAATTGTTAAAAATTCCAAAAAAATTTATCTGTACATCTTTCGGGACTTTTCTAACTCAGTAATTTTAAGGCTCATCAGCATAGCGTGAGGTTGATTTCCGTTCCGGCTGGGCGCTTTGTAGCTGTCGCTTTGCTTTCGCTACAGAAAACATTTGTTGCTGACGCTTCGCTTTCGCACAGAGCAAAGCTTCCTGGGGGCGTCCGATGAGCCGCTTCACTCGCGTTGCTCGCTCCAGGGTCTCGGGGCAACAGGATGTTGGTCACGAAGGCGTTATCACAGGACGTGATGGTTTTAGCCTTCGTTCCTCTATCGCTGATCCCCAAGGAGTCGCCCAGCCTCCACTCCAATCAACTCATATATGGCATACGTTTTAACTTCTTTTCAACGGGTGTCTAAACATCCTCACCTCAGAATTTTGGTGATAAGTCATTTTTCTGCAACAAATTTTTTCTGCGCGAAAGCGAAGCAGCTGCAACAAATCTTTTCACATGCGATTTTCAAATTTTGATGCAAAAATACATCGACGACAGTTTGTTTGCATCATCTAACCTATCCATAAACTCGATTGAATGAACTCACAATATTCATTTCTTCCCTGTACTTTGCTACTGTCCGTCTGGATATTTGGATACCGTCCGTACTTAAAATAGTTGTAATCTGCTGATCAGTTAAAGGTTTTTGTTTATCTTCAGCATCAATCAACTGTTTAAGCCGCTTTTTAATATACATAATAGAATCCATTTTTCCAGAAATATTCATTACTCCTTTTGTAAATAACGATTGTAAACCATACACACCTTGAGAAGTTTTTATATATTTTCCACGAACAGCTCGACTAATTGTTGACACATGTAGACCTAAAATGTCAGCTACATCTTTTAACCGCATAGGTTTTATTGCTTCAATTCCTTTATTGAAAAAATCCTCTTGCAACTCGACTAACAATCTAGCTAATTCGTAAAGTGTTTTATCACGTTGTTCAATCCCTTGTAACAATAAAAGAGCATCTTTCATTGTATCTTTGAAATAGGTTTTACAATTCGGATCATTTTTTAATATCTCAACATAATGTTTATCGATTGAAACGATTGGTAAATATCCACGATTTAAATTAATCATCCATTCCTCTCCTAATTTCTCTACTTCGATTTCAGGAATGACATATGGAATCGTTTCAAATTTATCTCCTGTCACCACTGGTTTTAAATTTTTGATATAGTGGACAGTTTTCTTCACTTCCTGTATAGGCGTTTTATACTTTTTACTTAACTGTTTAATGGACTGTGCTGCCACTAGCTCTAAATCCGTTTTGATAAATTGAGAGGTCAATTTTGGTGCAAGCGCATCCCTGTCTACTTGAATGAGTAAATATTCTTTATAATTCCGTGCTCCTACTCCTACTGGCTCGAAAGTTTGAAGTAAATCCAATAGTGCTTCTATGTGCAAAACTTTTGTCTTAAATTTATTTGCGACAATCTCTAAATCAACATCTAAAAATAGACGATCATCTAAGGAACGAATTAAAAACGTTAAGATTTTTAAATCTAACAAAGATAGATTTTTATGCATAGGCACTTGTTCCAATAAAAACTGCTCAAAGCTTTCTTTTGCAGCAAGCTTCATCTCAATAGGGTTAAATGAATTATTTTGCCGTCCACAATATTGCGCAGAAAAATTTTTAAAGGAATAGCTTGCTACCTGCAGAATTTCCTCATATTGACTTTTCACCGTCGCGTCAGTGACAACTAACAGCGGATTTTCATTTGCTTTGTCATAAATAAACTGTTCTAACTCATTTGTTGAATATTGCAGTATTTCTAAATGCTGTACTAGTTGTGCTGATAAAACTTGCGTTACTTTTTGGGAAGTTTTGATAGCCATTTGCATACCCCATACCTCCTTAACAGAATTTTCTACATAGTAACATGTTTATTCTTTGATTTTCCATTTTTTTATTAAATTTTTATTTCATTTAGACATTCCTCAATTATCCCTTAGAATTTTCTAATAATTCCAAAAAAGTAATTGACTACACTCATAAGTAATCATAAAATACACATATACAATATTAGTTACCACATTGCGGTAAAAAAGGAGGAATGATGAAATGTTTCATTTACCAACTGTGCAATTTACACAAGAGCAAGAACAATTTCGTTTAGATGTTCGAACGTTTCTACAGGAAGAATTAGTAAAAGGAACCTTCACGTCTAAATGTGACTCTTGGTTAAGTGGAGATGATCCTGAATTTTCTAAGCTAATTGGTCAAAAAGGTTGGATTGGTTTAACTTGGCCAAAAAAATATGGTGGTCAAGAGCGCAGTACCATAGATCGATACATTTTAACGGAGGAATTTTTAGCCGTTGGTGCTCCAGTTGCAGCACATTGGTTTGCTGATCGCCAAACAGGACCACTTCTTTTACGTTATGGGACAGAAGAGCAGCGTGAATATTTCTTACCGAAAATAGTGAAAGGCGAATGCTACTTTGGCATAGGGTTAAGTGAACCAAATAGTGGTTCTGACTTAGCTTCGGTCAGTACACGTGCAGAAAAAGTAGAGGGCGGCTGGATAGTAAATGGTCAAAAAATATGGACGAGCAATGCTCATCTTTGTCATTATATGGTGACTTTGGTGCGTACTAGTCCTTTTGATGGAAAAAGTAAACATGCTGGCCTTAGTCAGCTAATCGTCGATTTACATGCAGAAGGCGTAACCGTTGTTCCTATTAAGTTTTTAACCGGTGAACATCATTACAACGAAGTGTTCTTTGAAAATGTTTTTGTACCTGACAATATGGTTGTTGGAGAAATCGGTAATGGCTGGGCTCAAGGATTAGCTGAGCTTGCCTTCGAGCGTAGTGGTCCAGAGCGAATATTGAGTACTTTCCCATTAATTGATGAGCTTATTCAAGAGTTAAAGCGCCAAAACAATTTAGATGGGTTAAAACAAGCGTCAAAAATTGTAGCTCGTCTTTGGAGTCTACGAAATTTGTCACTTGGAGTAGCCCAGCTTTTAGAATCTGGTAATGGTGAAGACGTATCTATTCCGGCTGCACTTGTGAAGGCACTTGGGACGAAATTCGAGCAAAGTATTCCTGAAATCACACGTTTAATCGTACAGACTTATCCAACACTTGACGCGCATCGTAAAATTGATCGCTTTATGGCTGAATCCATTTTACATGCACCAGGCTTTACTATTCGAGGAGGAACTTCAGAGGTATTGTATGGCGTTGTAGCGAAAGGGGTTATAGCACAATGAGTGAAATGAGAGACATGATCGTTGATGTTGTAGAGCGCATGTTAAAAGAAAAAGTGGATAAAGATTTAGTCGATACAGTAGAACAAGGTCACTGGGCACCAGAGCTATGGGATCTATTTAAAGAAAACGGGATGACTGCGGTAGCCATTACGGAAGAAAATGGCGGTGCAGGTGGCGACATAGAGGATTTATTGAATATTGTTCGTTTAACTGGAAAATATGCTGCACCGATTCCATTTACTGAAACAACATTTGCAAATTATTTATTGGAATTTACGAACTTACAAGTAATCGAGGATTTGGCTACGTATATGCTTTGTCCTGACCAAGCCTTTACGTTAGAGAACGGCAAATTAAATGGAGAGGCGATTCATATTCCTTGGGCACGCCATACAAAAAATCTAGTGACACTTGCCCGTAGCAAGGATGGTATACATCTTGTAGAAGTAGATTTAAGCCAAGCTGAAATTAAAGAAGCTACGAATTTGGCAGGCGAGCCGCGTGATACCGTGATATTCCATCATGGTACAACTTCACAAGTGTCTGCAGTGTTATCTCCTGACAAGATACACACTATAACAACACTCCATACAGCGTTCCAATTAGCATCGATGACTGGTGCCATCGATAAAATAAATGATTTAACTGTTCAATATACGAAAGAACGTGAACAATTTGGTCGTCCGATCCATCGCTTTCAACTCGTTCAGCAACATATTGTACATTTAGCAGGTGAAACGGCTATAGCATTAGCAGCATTCAATAATGTAACCGAAGCCCTTCTGATGAACAAGCAAAATAGTGAGGTTGCTTACGCTAGCATTCGTTTTGAAGAAATCATTCAAACAGTTACAACAATTGCACATCAAGTACACGCTGCAATCGGTACAACACACGAACATAGTTTGCATCAATTTACACGCAGACTTTGGTCTTGGCGCGATGAAGGAGCCAGCACTTCCTATTGGACTAATTTGGTCGCAACACAGCTTTTGGAAAGTGGTGATAGTCTTTGGGGATATTTAACTCCGTTTAGCAAAAGCTCCCCACTTCTCAAAGTAGAAGGATAGTGAAAAATGCTGTAATGACTAAATTTGCGACAAACTACTAATGACATGATAAAGGAGAGGGTTATCAATGACTGATTTACTTTTTGAAGTGCAAGACCATATTGCCACAATTACATTAAATAAACCTGAAACGTATAATGCTTTCAGTGAAGAAATGATTTCTGAATGGATTAAAGCTCTTGAGGTTGTTCGTGACTCAGACGATATTCGCGTTGTCATTGTTAAAGGCAATGGGAAATCTTTTTGTGCAGGTGGCGATATTAAAGCGATGCAAGCCGGTGAAGGGTTTTTCAAGAGTGAAGAAGATATCTCCTCCACAGGTTTAGCAAGAAAAAATTCACTATGGAAAAAGATTCAACGTATTCCCCTACTACTTGAGGAAATTGATAAGCCTGTTATTGCACAAGTACATGGATTTGCAATGGGCGCCGGTCTTGATATGGCCTTAATGTGTGATATTCGGATTGCTGCAAAATCTACAAAAATATCAGAAAGCTATATTAACGTAGCAATTGTTCCTGGTGATGGTGGTGCTTATTATTTACCAAAATTAATAGGCATCGATCAGGCATTGGACATGTTCTGGACAGCTCGTGTATTAACTGCTGATGAAGCAAAAGACAAAGGCGTTGTGACATTTGTTGTGGAAGACCATGAGCTTGAGGAATACACATTGAATTATGCGAAGGAATTAGCAAGTCGTCCAACTACGACATTACAATTCATAAAACGTGCTGTTTATCAAAGTCAACGGATGGATTTACGTTCTGCTCTTGACTATATTTCATCACAAATGGCCATTGTAACTGAGCTAGATGATTTTAAAGAGGGTGTAAGCGCAGTTGTTGAAAAACGTAAGCCTGTATATAAATGATGTGTGTAGGAGGAAGGACAATGCAACCTCTTGAAAATATTCGAGTGTTAGATTTATCTCGTGTTTATGCTGCTCCTGCTGGCTCCATGATGTTGGCAGATTTAGGAGCAGAAGTAATTCGCATAGAACATCCGAATGGCTCTGATAGTATGCGTGACTGGGGGCCATTTGTAAATGATCAAAGTACGTATTATTTATGTGCTAATCGCAATAAAAAATCAATCACTTTAGATTTAAAAACAATAGAAGGCAGAGAAAGATTTAAAGAGCTTGTCAAAGATGCTGATGTCGTACTCGAAAATTTTAAGACTGGGGACATGGAGCGGATGGGGCTAAGCTATGAGGAACTAACAAAAGTGAATCCAAGAATCATTTATTGTGCTGTAACGGGATTCGGTCAAACCGGTCCTCTTGCGCATGAACCAGGCTTCGACCCAGTTATTCAAGCAATGAGTGGTTTAATGCATGTCACTGGCTCAACTGAAGGTGAAGCGACAAAAGTCGGCGTCCCTATTGCGGATATTTTAACCTCTAATTATGTTGTCATTAGTATTTTAGCAGCTCTACGAATGCGCGATCTAACAAATAAAGGTCAATTTATTGACTTAGCTTTATTAGACGTTCAAATGAGTAGCTTAGCGAATGTAGCTAGCGCTTATTTAAATACAGGTTTTATCTCAGAACGTCTAGGTAATCGTCATAATAATGTTGCGCCGTATCAAGTGTTTCACTGTGCGGATGGCCCATTAATGATTTGTGTTGGTACAGATGGACAATTTCAAAAGTTCTGCACAATGTTGAAACGTGAGGACTGGGCCCATGATTCACGCTTTTTAACCAATACGATGCGCAAGCAACATGAAGCTGAGCTTGTTGAGATGATTACTGACATTACGATGACTAAAACACGGGATGAATGGATTACATTATTACAACAATACAAAATTCCAGGTGGACGTGTGAACACGATTGCTGAAGCACTAGAACAACCGCAATTTATTGCACGTGACATGATTGGTGAAATAGAGCATGAGCAATATGGTACCATCAAATTCATCAAAAATCCGTTAAAGTTCTCAAATTTAAATATTCAATATAAATTAGCACCGCCGATACTTGGAGAACATACTAACGAATTCCAAAAGTCCTCTCTACCAAAATAAAATTGCGCTATAATAGAAGTAAATTTTATCTTCAACTAAAAAATGTTTTTATGCTCAAAAACATAACGGCATGCATATATGAAGATAAATCCTCCGGCGGAAGTCGAAGAAAATTTTATTACGTAGGTGACGGGATGAATCAGGAAATTTTCGAAAAAAACTATACAATGTCATCGCTGCACAAAGCTATTAAAGTGTTAAAAGCTTTTTCAAAAGATGAGCCTAGCCTTTCCCTAACTGAGTTAAGTAAAAAAACAGGGATAAGCATTTCCAGTTTACAGCGCTTCGTTTCTACCTTTGTATACGAAGGCTTTCTTCACAAAGATGAACGTACAAAGCGCTATCAATTAGGTCATTCACTTCTATATTTAGGAAATTTAGTAAAAGAAGAATCAAGTCTTATTATTGTCGCTGAACCTATCTTGAAAAAGTTAAACGAAGAAATTGGTGAAAGTGTTTCCATGAATATTATTGATGGATTGGAGAGACGATGTATTTTAAACTATGATTCAACATATCCGCTTTCAACGAAAATGTTTGTTGGTGACACCTCCCCCCTTTATGCAGGTGCATCATCTAAAATATTGCTCGCTTTTATGCCCAATGTTGATGAATATGTAGAGAATATAAGTCTTGAACCTATCACTGATCATACAATACTTTTAAAAGAGCAGCTATTGAAGGAATTACAGCATATCCGTTTACAACGTTTTGCAAAAAGTAATAGCGAACGTGTGCGCGGAGCATGTTCTTTATCTGCACCAATTTTAAATGCTTCTAACCAAATAATTGCATCGGTGTCACTCGTTATACCAGAAGTACGATACAGTGACTACAATGAAAATTTATTAATTGAAACTATTCAGAGCGTTGTATTACAAATCGAAGAGCAATTGTATTAATAAAAACAATAAATAAACCCGAATAGGTTCACTTTTAAAGTGTCCTCTATTCGGGTTTAATGCTTTAATTATTCGTTAATCTTAAAAAATCATGCCAATGATTTAAGCGTGGCAGTTCAACATGCTTGTTATACGATTGATTTTTTAAAATTACTTTTGTCTTCACATCTTGAAGTGTTTCTAATACAGCTGGTTTATCATCTACATAAACATCTAAAGCAAGTTCTTTTATGATTGCTACTTTTTCTGTATCTTGCATGCCGCAGAAAAAGTGACCTTCTGTTACTGGGAAACCTTGTGCCCTCATCCATTCACGTGTTTGCTCACAATACTGTTTAGGACGTGAAGTAATATAGTAAATCTCATGTCCCTGTTGTGCCAAAGCTTGGAGTGTTTCTAGCGCTCCCTCAAAAGAAGGACAGTCCGTAAAATATATATCCTCTAATGAACGGTTCCACATCGCCGCTCCTTCTGTGTCTGTTAATCCAAAAGGTTCGTGAATTTCAACTCTTTGTAAGGCTTGAAATGCTTCTAATGCAACATTTTTACCAAGCTTTTTATTATAGAGTGCAAAAGCGTGTGCTCGTAAATCAATAAGTGTGTCATCTATATCAAAGCCAAATTTCATCTAGTTTTTCTTCCCTTCAAGAAGCCTTGTTTATGAAGCTTTTTCATTTTGCTTCACTAAAACTTCCCCAACAAATTGCCAACGCCTTCTTCATTTTAACGCCTGCGCAAGTGGCGAAAGTAATTACCACGCCACTCGGCCCATCCCCTACGATCCATACTTCTGCTTGACCGTTAGTTTCCCTCAGTTTTCTTCGGATAGGCAATAATACGTAAATCTTGCCCTACTTGCTCAAATGAAGCAAATTCTACATCCCATGCCTCATCCATCGTAGACGGATTAGGACCAGCAAAAGGTGTGAATGATAAACGACCACCGAGTACCTTTGGCGCTATGTAAATCACATATTTATTGATAGCACCTTGCTGTAAAAATGAAGAGTTTACGGTACTTCCACCTTCTACCAAAATATCAGTAATGCCATATTGATATAGTTTTTCAAGCATATCATCCACAACAAGCCCCTCAGATTCATGTCGAACTGGTAATACAGTTACGCCTTTTTCTTCGAACGCTGTTATTTTTTCTTGGCTGACATTCTCACTACAAACAATAATCGTTTTAGCTTCTTCAACATTTAGTACATTAGCATGTGCTGGTGTACGAAGTGAGCTATCCATAATAATGCGTACTGGATTTTTTCCGTAATCTTCTTTTAATCTTGTCGTTAATGATGGATTGTCGGCTATGACTGTACCAACACCCACTAAAATCCCATCCACCTCATGACGAATATGGTGAACATCCTCACGTGCTGCCTCACCAGTTACCCATTTGGAATGACCCGTATGGGCAGCTATTTTTCCATCTAAAGTCATCGCAAATTTTGAAATAATAAACGGTCGTTTTGTTAGCATATTGTGAATGAAGCGTTCATTTAAGCGTTGAGCTTGAGCTTCAAGCACACCTACCGCAACCTCTATGCCCGCATCTCGTAACAGTTGAATACCACGCCCAGCTACAGCCGGATTGGGATCTTGCATGGCAACAACAACACGACTAACAGCTGAATCCTTCACTAAATTTGCACATGGAGGTGTTTTTCCATAATGTGAACATGGCTCAAGCGTTACATAAAGTGTCGCACCTTTAGCATGTTCTCCAGCCATCCGGAATGCGTGTACCTCTGCATGCGGTTCACCTGCTTTTCTGTGTAAACCGGTTCCAACGATTACATCATCTTTCACGATTACTGCCCCTACAAGTGGATTAGGGTTCGTATTTCCTCTAGCACTAGCTGCTAAATCGAGTGCTAGCTGCATATATTTTTCATCTGTTGTCATCTTCAAATCCTCCACTTACTTCTTTTCTCGTATATGTCCAGATTTTTCAACTTTTGTGTCTAAATAAAAACGGTTTGTCTCCGTTACCCCTCCCCATAATGGGACATGTCCGTCCGCTGCTAAGCCATGCATCTGCAATGCTGCAAGCTTCTTCGGATTATTGGTAATGAGTGTAACTGCTTTTGAACGAAGTGCAGCTAACACAGTAATGGCATCTTCATAAGAACGAGTATCGTCTTGGAAGCCGAGAGCATGATTTGCTTCAACCGTATCTAACCCCTCTTCTTGTAATAAATAAGCAAGAGATTTCGAGAATAGCCCGATGCCACGACCTTCATGATCTGCTAAATAGAAAATAGCTCCACAGCCATGCTCCACAATCATTTTCATCGATTCATGTAATTGATAACCACAGTCACAGCGCTGGCTTCCAAAAATATCACCTGTATGACAAATGCTGTGCATGCGAATTAAAGCATCCTCCGCATTTGCGAAATCTCCATAAACAAGCACTGACGATTGTTGTAAAAACGCTAAATTTGCAGATGCTAATCCATCAATAATTTCTTCTTTTGATAGTTCGGCATCTACTTTTAACCAGTTGTACCATTGAAATGTTGCTGAAAAATCGCCTTGTTTTATTGGTAATTTCACCGGACCAACTAGGCAAATATTTTCAGTTTCAGATTGCTTCATGATTGTCATTTTGTCTTTCACTATATCCATAACTTTAGTTGTAATTGTCATATTTTTCTCCAACCTTCTATATGTTAACAGCTAGCTAAATCTACTAACTGAGCACTTGTATTTTCGCAACACTTACATAATGTAACTTAGTTTATAATAATAACTGAAAGCTGTCAAATAACTGCTTCTAATCTATTATAAAATTAATCAGTATAAAAAACTGCTACAAGACATTTTTATCATATACTAATAGCTTATGGAGATGCTATTTTTTCTGTGCAGGCTAGTCTATAATAAGCTGTGGTAACTGTAATGACGAAAGGAAGTTTAGAATGAACTTAGAAAAAAATGTTCAGGTGAAGCAGCCAAAGTACCAACAAATAGCTGTTGATTTGGCCTCAAAAATCGTGGAAAGAAAATATCAAATCGGGGATAAAATTTATGCGAGATCCTCGCTTGCTAGCCAATATAATGTTTCTGCAGAAACTGCAAGAAGAGCGATTGCTGTTTTGCAAGACTTGGAAATTGTGGAGGCCTCTAAAGGCAGTGGGGTCATCATTAAATCATACGAAAAGGCTGCGCATTTTGTCCGCCAATTCCATGATGTTCAATCTGTTCATGAAATACAAAATGAACTTATGACTAGTATTCAGAAACAGCACCTAGAATTAATAAATTTGCAGGAAAAGACTAAACAGCTAATTAGTCGAACTGAACATTTCCGATCCGTCAACCCATTTATCCCGTATCAATTAGAGATGACAGCTGAAAGTCCTTGTATCCATCAGACTGTACAAACATTAAATTTTTGGCAAAATACATCTAGTACGATTGTTGGTATTCGTCGTGGAAATGAATTATTACTGTCACCTGGTCCTTATGTATCTTTTGAAGAAGGAGATATCATTTACTTTATCGGTAATGACGAATGTTTCGCTCGGGTTCAGAGTTTTTTATATCCAAATTAAAAACCGCTTAAGCGCTGATATAACAGCGTTTAAGCGGTTTTTTTCTCATTTGTCGATTTGACAAAAGTAACAACTCTTTGTTAGTGTTAAGTTGTTACTTGTTTATTTTTGGGTATCATTATCCTCAAATAGTATTTATCTTCATTCAGTGAGTGTCCAAACACCTACTGTAATAGAGGAACTCAGACTAAGGACTTCACATCCTGTGAAAACGCCCGAGTGAACAACATCATGTTAATTACGCCAAGGCGAAATTCGAACTATGAAAGGAGTGGTTCTATTGGAAAAAATTAAAGTGGAACATGTTTCTAAAGTTTTCGGAAAACATATTCCTCAAGCATTAGAACTCGTCAAGCAACAAAAAAGCAAGACTGATATCTTAAAAGAAACAGGTGCAACTGTTGGTGTATACGATGCAAGTTTTACTGTGAATGAAGGTGAAATCTTCGTTATTATGGGATTATCAGGAAGCGGAAAATCTACACTTATCCGACTTTTAAACCGTCTTATAGAACCTACAAGCGGAAATATTTTAATCGATGGAGAGAATATTTCTAAAATGGGTAAAGAGAGTTTACGTAATGTAAGAAGAAACAAAATGAGTATGGTCTTTCAAAACTTCGGTTTATTCCCCCATCGTACACTTCTTCAAAATACTGAATATGGCCTTGAAATCAGAGGCATCTCAAAGGAAGAACGTCAAGCAAAAGCGGAACAGGCTCTCGAAAATGCAGGCTTGCTTGCTTATAAAGACCAATATCCAAGTCAACTATCAGGTGGTATGCAACAGCGTGTTGGATTAGCACGCGCACTTGCTAATGATCCTGAAATATTACTAATGGATGAAGCTTTTTCTGCACTTGATCCATTAATTCGAAAAGAAATGCAAGATGAGTTACTCGATTTACAACGTACATTAAAGAAAACAATTTTATTTATCACCCACGATTTGAATGAAGCACTGCGTATTGGTGATCGTATCGCCATTATGAAAGATGGCTCAATCATTCAAATTGGTACAGGGGAAGAAATTTTAACGAATCCAGCAAATGATTATGTAAAAACCTTCGTGGAAGATGTCGATCGCTCCAAAGTACTAACAGCTGAAAATGTCATGGTTCGACCGGTATATGTCAATGTTGACTTAGATGGACCGACCGTAGCTCTTAAAAGAATGCGTCAAGAAGCTGTTAGTTTGCTGATGGCAGTTGACAAAAATCGACATTTAAAAGGCTATATTACCGCTGACGACGCATTAGCTGCTGCTAAAAAACATGAACAAACGGTGCATTCAATCGTTCAATCAGAGGTGTTAACCGTTCCACCAGATATGCTTTTACAGGATATTTTAGGTATGATTCATAATTCTCCTACTCCTATTGCAGTTGTAAAAGATGAACGCTTACTAGGTGTTCTCATCCGTGGCGTTGTTATCGAAGCACTTTCAACTAGCGATGAGGAGGCAACTACACATGTATAATTTCTTAGATAATATACCAGCTATACCACTGGCTCCGTGGGTAGAATCAGCTATGGACTGGCTGACGAATAATTTTTCTGTATTCTTTGACTCAATTCAAAAAAATGGAAAGCTACTCATGAATCAGGTTACAGATTTATTAGTTAACATCCCTGCTATTGTTCTCATTTTACTTGTGGTTATTTTCGCCTTTTTCGTTACTGGTAAAAAATTCGGGCTCGCAACGTTTTCACTCTTAGGCTTGCTATTTATTTATAATCAAGGCTTATGGACACATCTTATGGAAACAACTACGCTCGTGCTCTTTTCAAGTATTATTTCAATCATAATCGGTATTCCACTGGGCATTTTAATGTCCAAATCAACAATAGCAGAAAACATTATTAAACCTATACTCGATTTCATGCAAACGATGCCTGGCTTCGTATACTTAATTCCCGCTGTTGCATTCTTTGGAATTGGGATAGTACCTGGCGTATTTGCATCCGTAATTTTCGCCTTACCACCAACTGTACGTATGACGAACCTAGGCATTCGCCAAGTACCAAAAGAATTGGTGGAAGCTGCGGATTCATACGGTAGTACGGCAAGTCAGAAACTATTTAAAGTAGAGATCCCTCTTGCGAAATCAACTATTATGGCTGGGATCAACCAAACGGTTATGCTATCACTTTCCATGGTTGTAATCGCCTCAATGATTGGTGCACCTGGCTTAGGTCGTGAAGTATTAACTGCACTACAACGTACACAGGTTGGGAATGGCTTTGTTGCCGGTTTAAGTCTAGTTATTTTCGCCATTATTATAGACCGCTTAACACAAAGCTTTAATAAGAAGAAAGCTGTTTAATAGAGGCAAAATTATTAGTAAATGTCCTAGTTTTTCACTTTTATTACTAGGATTTTTGTTTCGAAGTTTATTAAAATATGAAGGGAAGATTCGATGAAACTGAAAACATTATCTAAATTAGGAATGGCTTTAGGACTTGGTTTTTTACTAGCTGCATGTAGCGGCGATGATTCTAGTAAGAGCAGTGGTGACTCAAAGGACGTCAATCTAGCTTACGTAGAATGGGATACAGAAATTGCTTCAACACACGTAGTTGGGCAGGTGCTCGAGGATTTAGGCTACAATGTAACATTAACACCACTCGATAACGCTATTATGTGGGAGGCAGTTTCAAAAGGTGAAGCAGACGGAATGGTTGCTGCATGGTTACCAAATACACATGGCCCTCAGTATGAAAAATATAAGGATGATCTTGATGAGCTAGGTGAAAACCTTGCTGGTGCCAAAATAGGCTTAGTAGTACCAAGCTATATGGACGTTAATTCGATTGAGGATTTAACAAATGAAGCAGATCATACGATTACAGGTATCGAGCCTGGAGCTGGGATTACTGCTGCTACAGAAAAAGCTTTAAAGGAATATGATAACTTAGCAGATTGGAATCTATTAACTTCTTCATCTGGTGCTATGACAACTTCACTTGCTAAAGCAATTAAAAATAAAGAAGACATTATCGTAACAGGCTGGTCTCCTCACTGGAAATTCGCTAAATATGATCTTAAATACTTAGAAGATCCAAAAGGTGTTTATGGTGGCGAAGAAACAATTAACACATTCGCTCGAAAAGGTTTAAAAGAAGATCAACCAGATGTCTATTCTGTACTAGATAACTTCCACTGGACAGCTGAAGATTTAGAGACTGTTATGCTAGAAATTATGGATGGCAAAGACCCAAAAGAAGCTGCTAAAGACTGGGTAGATGCCAATCCAGACAAAGTGGCTGAATGGACGAAGGATGTAAAAAAATAATTTCAAAAATTGACGGACAACTGACGAATGGTTGTCTGTCATTTTTATAAATAAAAAGCTGAACTTTTTCAAATTCCGAAAAGGTTCAGCTTTACCTATAGGTTTTAGTGAAGGATATCATGATTACTTTTAAATTTTTAACTTTCTACTTGATTAACATTTTATCAGTATTAGTTAAGATAGTATTTTCAAAAATATCGCTGCCCCTAAAACAAGGGCAATGCAAACAACACGTCTCCAGTCCTTGGATTCATTAAAGAGTAGCATACCAAGTAAAGCACCACCTGCAGCTCCAATTCCTGTCCAAATTGCATATGCTGTACCCATTGGTAATGTTTTCATAGCATACGCTAGACCGGCAAAGCTTAGCGTAAATACAAAAATTAATAATGCCAAATTTTTCATACTCTTAACTTCATTATATTTACTAATCATATAAACACCCATCATCTCACATAAGCCTGCAACTACTAATACAATCCATGCCACTATTCATTCACCTCTTTATCTTTAGGTTCCCCCGTCACAAGCTTTAAGCCTACGACCCCTACGAGTAAAACGACGATACATAAAATTTTAGCTAGCTTCCACGGCTCTCCAAACAGCAAACTATCCGCACACACAGTTCCTGCTGTACCCAAGCCTACGAATATCGCATAAACAGTACCAACTGGTAAACTTTCTCCCGCCTTAATTAGTAAATAAAAACTAACAAAAATTGCAATAACGGTACCAATCCATTCAAGTACACTTCCTGCATGCTTTAAACCAATGACCCAGCCTACTTCAAAAAAAGCAGCAATTATAACACTTAACCATTGTTTGTTCATTGCGAATTCCTCCATTTTATTGATAAACACGAACGGGATGACTATCATTAAGCAGTTCTATACTTGGCGAGAGTGGAGTAGATTCTCTTGCCTCCTGGTTAGTTCTTATTAGAGGCGGAACGATTTTCTGGCCGACCTAATCACTTCCCATTTGAAGCCGAGCAGTTTTCTACCCTACCTGCTCACTTCTCTTTTGAAGCGGAGCAGTTTTCTTCTCTCCATGAGCGTTTCTTTCCCTCTGAACACGCCTCAATTTAGTCAAATAAAAAAAGCCTAAGGAACACTGCTATAAACAGTACTCTCTCCCAGGCTTTTATCCTTCCGTGTCACAAATTCAATTTGTGGTTTTCTCTCGGACCAGACTAGCAATTGCTACGGAACCCTAGAAAACTATCGTATATGATTATGTTACTAGTATAGCAAACTATTTTGTCATTTTCCACTAGTACATATTCTACTTTTCCAACTAGTACTTGTCCTTCACCTGATAACTTCTTTACATTCAGATCGGTTCCTACTGTCACAGCATAAGATTCAGATATGAGTAGGAATGTACCGTTATGAAAAAGCGTAATTTTACACTAACTTTATTTGTACTAGATTATTTCCGAAAGATAAACAACTATATATTCTGAAAATTATGTTAAAATAAAATGTAGTATTGTAAGGAGGTATTACATATGGCTATTGAAAAAGTTCGTAACTATTTAGCACAATGGAATGTGGAACACAAAATACAGGAGTTAAACGAAAGCTCAGCGACTGTTGAACTTGCAGCACAGGCACTCGGATGTGAGCCTGAACGTATTGCAAAATCCTTGTCCTTTCAAGTGAATGATGGGGCTATATTAATTGTTGCTGCGGGCGATGCCAAAATCGACAATGCAAAATATAAAGCCATCTTTGGCACAAAGGCGAAGATGCTTGGAAAAGATGAAGTACTTGAAAAAATTGGACATGAAGTAGGCGGTGTTTGTCCGTTCGGCGTGAATGCAGGGGTCGCTATTTACTTAGATGAATCACTTAAACGCTTTACAACGGTATTCCCTGCATGTGGTAGTAGTAATTCCGCTATTGAGCTTACTATTTCTGAATTAGAAACCTATACACCCTATCAAGAATGGGTTGACGTTTGCAAAGGCTGGAATGAGTAATCCAGCTATAAAAATCGGCGAAACTTTATAAAAAGTCTCGCCGATTTTTATCTTCATTCAGTAATTGTTTTGTGTAGCGAAAGCAAAGCGGTAGCTACAAATGTTTTGTGTAGCGAAAGCAAAGCGGTAGCTACAAATGTTTTGTGTAGCGAAAGCAAAGCGGCAGCTACAAATGTTTTGTGTAGCGAAAGCAAAGCGGCAGCTACAATTGTTTTGTATAGAGAAAGCAAAGCGGCAGCTACAAATGTTTTGTGTAGCGAAAGCAAAGCGGCAGCTACAAATGTTTTGTGTAGCGAAAGCAAAGCGGCAGCTACAAATGTTTTGTGTAGCGAAA